>JACCDM010545516.1_pt1 | contig 23156 bp, 14 predicted proteins | sample 7445851 | NCBI WGS metagenome assembly JACCDM01 (sample SAMN15323438, study PRJNA562643) | freshwater metagenome | isolation source: river surface water | place: USA:Blue River Watershed | collected 2017-08-16
AATGCAAAAGCATATCCCGCAAGAAAGTCAATTGGTAAATACCAGCCACGTAGATCAGTGACCAAATAAGTGAAGAGATCGCCATAAAAAACAGAATGCGGGCCGTGGGCACTTTGAAAGATAGCGCGAGCAAACTTCCACCGATGGGCGTAAAAATCAAAGGGGTCAACGCCGCAATCCCTTTAATCCCAAATCGCTGCCAAATATCCACCGCATAGCGGATTCGTTTAGAAAATAATTTTGGTTTCGCTGTTCGGTACTTTGCAAGCAGCCCCAATATGGCCTTACCTGATGTAATGATGAACGTCACCGTCCCCATCGCCCCTAACCATGTAAAGAATACCGTTTCATACCAAGCTAATCCTACGCTGAAACCCGTGATAGGTCCCGCGATAAATTTTAGCCCCGTGGCTATCATAACTCCTGAATAGGCGGCCCAAGACATTATTTCGTAGCTTGATAGATGGATTTCCCTTGATCTAAGAAAGTAACAAAATGCGCAACATTTGCATCAAAAGCGACAGGTGTCACCATTGGCTTTGAATCATTGCGTGGATCTAATAAAACATAATGCGGTTGAGCGTTCGAGTTGAAGCGGGTGATTTGGAAGTCGAGGTTTTGGTCCCCTAAAGTCTTCTTCTCTTGCCCATCTACTTTCGAAGTGTACCACTTATCTGCCGGCAATTCGGTCTTATCATCGCAATACAAAGCCACCACCACGTAATCTTGTTTCAGACGCTGAAGCACGGCCGGATCAGACCAAACATATTCCTCCATCTTCCGACAATTCACACAGCCGTGTCCGGTGAAGTCGATAAACAAAGGCTTATTCGCTTTCAAGGCCGCCGCTTTCGCTTGCTCGAAATCGAAATAGCCCGTCAAACCCAAAGGCAACTCCAAGAAATCGCTGTATAATGCTTCACTGTTTTGCATGGAAGACTCTGTTGCTTGCGATCCTTTGAAATCCTGTGAATTCATCGGAGGCAACCAACCCGAAAGTCCTTTCAACGGTGCTCCGAACATCCCCGGAACCAAGTAAATCACAAAAGCTAAAACCGCCGTCGCAAACAAGGTGCGTGGAACCGAAAGGTTCTTCGCAGGTCCATCGTGTGGCAACGAAATCTTCCCGAATAAATACAAAGTCAAGGCCGTGAAGATCGCAATCCAAATCGCCAAGAAGATCTCGCGATCCAATAAATGCCAGTGGTATACCTGATCTGCTACACTTAAGAATTTGAATGCTAAGGCAATTTCTAAGAAACCTAAAACCACCTTTACTTCATTCATCCAATTGCCCGACTTAGGCAACTTCTGCATGAATCCAGGGAAAATCGCGAACAAGGTAAAAGGAATAGCAAAGGCTAAAGAGAAGCCCAGCATCCCGATAATTGGTTTCAAGAAAGCACCCTGAGAGGCTGCAATCAAGATTGATCCAGCCAAAGGCCCCGTGCAAGAGAACGAAACCAATACCAAAGTAAAGGCCATGAAAAAGACGCCGATAAAACCGCCTTTGTCCGACTTCGCATCAACTGAATTTACTAGATTCGATGGTAATACAATTTCAAAAGCTCCTAAGAAAGAAATACCGAATAAGATAAATATGGTAAAGAAAAGCATATTCGGAATCCAGTGCGTACTCAAGAAGTTCGCAAAACTAGCCCCCGCGAAGAAGGCTAATAGCGTTCCGAAGAACACATAGATTAAAACGATAAATCCACCGTACAAGAACGCTAGGCCTTTACCGCCTTTTTGTTTCGTGAAGAAACTCACGGTCATCGGGATTAATGGATAAACACATGGTGTTAATAAAGCTAAGAATCCGGCGCCTAAGGCAATCCAGAAGAAAGCAAATAAGGATTCCTCTTGTGGTGCTTGAACGGATGGAACCGTAGGAGTAACAGGAGCTGTTTGTACTGCTGGTGCTTCCACCACCGAATCCACAGAAACTGGAGGGGCGGACGCCGTGTCTTTTCCTGCGATAACTTCCGCCTTGCCCTCTAAACTAAATGTCCCCCTGATAGGCACACAAAGTCCAGAAACATTCGAGCAAGACTGTGAATCATAAGAACCCTCGATTTTGTACTCCGGAGCGGTAATTTTAATCTTTTGGCGGAATTCACCTTGCCCCGTAAAATAGGTATAGGTACCATTCCAAATCTCCATGTCGTTTTTCGAATGTGGGTTAATGGCTTTCAATCCACCGATGGTTTGATATCCGAAACTCGGCTTGAAAGTTACGGTGGTCACCGTGGGGCCTAAATCTTTGTCAAAATCAGATGAATATAGATACCAGTCCTTTTCAATAGCCACTTTGAAAATGACCTCGGCTTGCTCCCCCACTTTCGGGTTTGCCGGCTTGATGGACCAAGACCACTTAGCGGGTGTAATCTTTTGTGCAAGAGCCGGGATGGCCATAAATGCGAACAAAAGAAAGGCGATATATTTTAATTTCATGTTTGTCTCAAAATGCAAAATCAAAATTAAGAAAAAAGCGCGGAAACGCGCGTGATATTTGTCTTATTATACCGGCTTTTCGTTTTTCAATTCGGAGAAAAAAACGTACTTTTGACCTTTCAAATTGTAATCCAGAAAGCATTTATTTTTTATGGCATCAACTTTTCCTACACAACGAGACAAAGAGATTTTTGACCTGATTAACCAGGAGGCACATCGCCAAGAATTTGGCATTGAATTAATCGCCTCTGAAAACTTTACATCTCCTCAAGTGATGGAAGCACAGGGCAGTGTTTTAACGAATAAATACGCCGAAGGTCTACCCGGAAAACGTTATTATGGTGGATGCGAAGTAGTGGATGAAGTGGAAACCCTAGCGATCGAGCGCGCGAAGAAATTATTCGGAGCTGCTTGGGCGAACGTACAACCTCACTCGGGGGCACAAGCGAATGCGGCGGTATTCCTATCTTTCTTAAACCCAGGCGATAAAATCTTAGGATTTGACTTATCTCACGGTGGTCACCTTTCACACGGTTCTCCGGTGAATTTCTCAGGAAAGTATTTCCAAGCCTTCTTCTACGGCGTAGAAAAAGAGACAGGATTAATCGATTGGGACAAAGTAGAGGCGACAGCGTTAAAAGAAAAACCGAGATTACTGATTTGTGGAGCGTCTGCTTATTCCCGCGATTGGGATTATGCAAGACTTCGTTCTATCGCTGATCAAGTAGGAGCAATTTTATTAGCTGATATTTCACACCCATCTGCGTTAATCGCGAAGGGTTTATTGAATAATCCCGTTCAACATTGCCACATTATTACGACTACGACGCACAAAACGCTTCGTGGGCCGCGTGGTGGTTTGATTATGATGGGAAATGATTTTGAGAATCCATTTGGCTTCAAAACGCTAAAAGGAGAATTGAAAATGATGTCCGCTTGTTTAGATGGCGCGGTGTTCCCAGGAACACAGGGTGGTCCGTTGGAGCACGTGATTGCGGCGAAGGCGATTGCTTTTGGCGAGGCATTAACTCCTACGTTTGAGACTTATGCAAAGCAAGTGCAATCAAATGCGCAAGCAATGGCAAAGGCCTTTTTAGCGAAAGGATACGATATTATTTCAGGCGGCACGGACAATCACTTGATGTTAATTGACCTACGTCCGAAAGGTTTGAGTGGTAAATTAGCGGAGAACACCTTGATTCAAGCAGATATTACGATTAACAAAAACATGGTTCCATTCGACGACAAGTCACCATTCGTTACTTCTGGTATGCGTGTGGGAACGGCGGCGATGACCACGCGTGGTTTAAAAGAATCAGATATGGCTCAAATCGTAGAGATGGTCGATAAGGCCTTGATGAACCACGATAAAGAGGCGGTATTGAAGTCAATCAAAACAGAAGTAAATGAGTGGGTGAAGCAATTCCCATTATATCTATAATAACACATGGCTGCAGATCAAGATTTTGACGATTTCGACGACGATGACGCATCGGATGGCACTGAGATGTCCTTCCTAGGTCATTTAGAAGAATTAAGATGGCATATTCTGCGATCTGTCGCTTCCTTTTTTGTCTTTGCAGTGGCCGCTTGGTTCTTCCGTGAATTCATTTTTAGTACGATTATTCTAGGGCCGACTAAGACGGATTTTTATACGAACCAAATCCTATGCAAAGCCGCTGAGCTCTTCAATATGCCAAGTTTGTGCATGCAGAAGGCGGATTTTATTCTCCAAAGTAGAGAGGTTTCTGGACAATTCATGATGGCGTTGACACAATCCATCATCGTAGGTCTATTATTTGCTTTCCCGTATATGTTCCACGAATTGTGGCGCTTCATTAAACCAGGCTTGAAAAGTAAAGAGTTGAATGCGGCGCGTGGAGCGGTTTTTTGGGTATCTCTTTTATTTTTTAGTGGGGTTGCCTTCGGCTATTATGTAGTTGCTCCTATGGCGATTAACTTTCTAGCTAACTTTAAATTAGATCCTACAATCCAAAACCAATTCGATATCAACGATTATATTTCGTTGTTATCCATGTTGACTTTGGCCTGTGGAATCACCTTCCAATTACCCATGGTAGCCTATGTGCTATCGCAAGTAGGCATTTTAACCCCATCCTTCATGCGGGAATACCGTAGACATGCCCTTATTGTCATTTTTATCGTGGCGGCGATCATCACCCCTTCTCCCGATGTGATTTCACAGCTTTTAGTGGCATTCCCACTACTTGGTTTGTATGAAGTCAGTATCGGCGTTTCAGGCCGTGTTCTGAAGCGTAAAATGAGAGAAGAAGAGATGGAATCGAATTCTTAATTGAATTCTCAACAACAAACGAATGAATTATTTATCGGCGGAGAACATATCACGTAACCTGGGCGAAAGATGGGTGTTTAAAGGATTATTTTTTGGCCTCCAAAAAGGTGAAAAAGTAGCCCTCATAGGAAAAAATGGCACGGGTAAAACCACCTTGATGGAATCCCTGATGGGGATGCAAACTCCGGACGAGGGAAATATTTCCATCCGCAAAGGAATTCGCGTAGGCTATCTACCCCAGAATCCCATTTTCGCCGAAAACGAACAAGTACTTAATTACCTTTTCTCGGACGATTTACCCAGCGCGGTAGCCATCAAATCCTACGAAAAAGCAATGCTTTCCGGTGATTCAAAAGAATTAGAAGATGCGTTTGCATTAATGGAGGCGCATAACGCTTGGGATTACGAGGCAAGAGCGAAACAAATCATCAGCCGCTTAGGCATTCCAGATGGAGATCAAAAAGTATCGACTTTATCTGGGGGCCAAAAGAAACGCCTCTCCCTCGCTAAACTGTTGATCGAGAGTCCAGATATCATGATTCTGGATGAGCCGACCAACCATTTGGACATCGAAACCATCGAATGGTTAGAAGGCATCATGTCCGGCCCGAACGTCACGGTTTTAGTCGTCTCCCACGACCGTTATTTCTTAGACAAGGTCTGCAACAAGATGATGGAATTAGCCGACGGCTCCATCTATACCTACGAAGGTAATTACGCCTACTTCCTAGAGAAAAAAGCAGAACGCGAGGCCTCAGAGGCCAGCAGTATTTCAAAGGCGAAAAACTTATACCGCAAGGAGCTCGAGTGGATGCGCAAGCAACCGAAAGCCCGTGGAACCAAAGCCCAATACCGTATCGATGCCTTCCACGAAACGGAAGAAAAAGCAAACAAAAAACTAGACGATAGCAAACTGGAACTTAACATTCAAATGTCCCGTCTTGGCAATAAGATCATCGAAATCAACCACCTGAAAAAGGCCTGGGGAGACAAGAAAATCATCAACGACTTTACCTATACCTTTAAGAAGAAAGACCGCATCGGAATCGTAGGAAAGAACGGCGCCGGCAAAACAACATTCTTACAACTTTTAACCGGATTAGAACAACCTGATTCAGGAACCATCGATCCAGGCGAAACGCTTGTGGTGGGTTATTATACCCAAATTCCCTTCGATTTCCGCCCAGAACAACGCGTTATCGACACGATCACAGAGATCGCCGAAGTCATCCCCTACGGAAAGAACGAATCACTGAGCCCAAGCCAGTTTTTGAGCAAATTTCTCTTCACTACCGCCCAGCAATATACTCCCGTGGAGAAGCTAAGTGGTGGCGAGAAAAAACGCCTTCAATTAATGCGTGTGCTTGTGAAGAATCCTAACTTCTTGATTCTGGATGAGCCTACGAATGATTTAGACTTAGATACTTTACAACTTTTAGAAGACTTCTTAAGTGAATTCCAAGGTTGTCTTTTACTGGTTTCCCATGATCGTTATTTCATGGATAATCTAGTAGATCAATTAATCCTGGTGGAAGGAGAAGGAGAAGTTAAATTCTTCAACGGAAACTATACGGATTATCGCATTGCCCTGGAGAATAAAGAAGATGAGCCAGCTACGAAACAAAGTCCGGTTAAAGCGCCATCGACTGCTGCTCCCGCAGCCCCGAAAGGTCCTAAGCTTAGCTTCAAGGAACAAAAGGAATTCGGGGAACTAGAAAAGGAGATGGCTGCATTAGAAATCGAGAAAGATTCCTTAGTCGAAAAGCTCAACCAAGGCTCAGACGACTTTCAATTGTTAACCGATTGGGCAAAAGCCATCGAGGACATCAAGAACAAGCTAGAAGAAAAAGAGCTAAGATGGCTCGAGTTATCCGAAAGAGCATAAAAAAGCCCCGATCGCTCGGGGCTTTTTTCGTTTAAAACTTCCAGCTTAATTCTGGAAGTTCAAATTCATCAAAGCATACAAGGCTCCCTCTTTCACTTTGTCATTCACGAATACTAAGTAGATATCATGAACTCCTGACATATTTAGTGGGAAGTTATAAGCCTTCGTTGCGTTTACTTCAACAGAACCCACTAATGGACCTGTTACGCTACCTGTTCTAAGCTCTAGCTGACCTCCGACTGTTTGACCTGCCATATAGGTAGCCATCACTGATAAGTTCTTGATTCCAGTTAAGTCGATGGCATCATAACGCGCATAACCACCAGAAGCCGTAGCAACCAAGATTTCCCCGATTCCGTCCACTTTAAACTTCATCGTTTTAGCCGTTGCATCTGCACTTACAGCTGGGAACTTTGCATCACGTAAAGTCACGACTTTAGAGCCTGTTACTGGTGCAATTTTACCTGCTCCTTTGTCTGTATACATCGCACGGAAGATAAACGTACCTGGCTTTCCTTTGTCTTGAGGAACGTATTGTCCAGCCACTGGCTTAGAGGCCTTCTTCTTATCTGCTAAACCTAATATGTATTTCACCATCTCACGTGCATCAGCTACCGAAATTTGTGGGTGAGCTGCCATGGCATTCTCGCCCCAAACTCCACCACCACCAGCAATAATCTTCTTCGATAATTCATCGATGTTTTGTGAGCTCGCACGGTATTTCTTACTAATATCTGTGTAAGATGGTCCAATAGATTTCTTTTCAACCGCGTGACAAGTCTTGCAATCTGATAAATCAATCAGACGCTTACCTGCAGAGAATGAAGTATTCGCTTGGTGTCCTTGCGCAATCAAAGTCTTATCAAAGCCTTCTAAATAATCAATTTGCATAACAACTTCGTCCTCTGCAATCTTCTTATTCGCTAAACTTCCATCTTCTTTATCTTGCACCGATACTTTATAGGTGATCGGCTTGTCGTTCCAATAGAATGATTTGTTCCCTTCAATAGCTACATCTACTGTTGGCACTTCATTACCTGCCGTAATTTTAACCATTTCCGAATTCGAATTTCCAGCGGCATCTTTCACAGTTAACTTCACGTTGTAAATGCCCGCTTTGGTAAATACATGTGTTGGATTGGCTGCGGAACTTGTTCCTCCATCCCCAAAATTCCACGCATATTTAATCGCATCCCCATCATAATCAATCGTACCTTTAGAAGAGAATTTAACACTCAAAGGTAAAGCACCCACCGGCTTGTCTACTGAAACCATCACCTTAGGAGGTCTATTTCCCGCATTGTATTCAATTTTATACAGCGCTGCATCCTCACTAGCCGCAAACCAGTTAGGACCATATTCTAAACCGTACATCGTACCGTTTTTATCAAACTCTAAATCCATCGGATGAGAGAAGGTTGTATTAGGAAGGAAACGCTCCATTTGAACGAAATCTCCTTTTGCATTCATCGTTACCGTGTAGATTAAATCGCGAGACCAATCATATGCAAAGAACTTCCCGTCATAATAGGCTGGGAATTTAGTTTTCGAAGTAGCTGGAAAATCATCACGGTAATAAATCGGACCAGCCATCGCGTTACGAGAACCTTTGGTAATTACAGGGCCAAATTCTGGAGAATCTGCATATGGGTAATAAATGAATGCTTTCTGAGCAGCAGGCAAATGAGCAAATCCCGTATTGTGAGGGGAAGTGTTAATAGGAGCTTTGGGATTAAACGTAGCCCAAGTGCTGTCGTTTGCAAAATCACGCTGGTTATAAGGACGGTTATCCGCCACAAATAATGGCCAACCGAAGTACCCTGCCTGACGCGCTTGATTTACTTCATCATGTCCACGTGGACCATATTTCTTTGAATCTTCACCCGCATCAGGACCTACTTCGCCCCAATACAAGAAACCAGTACGCTTATCGACAGAGATACGGTAAGGGTTACGATTTCCCATTACATAAATCTCCGGTTTAGCATGGTAGATCCCCGCTGGAAACAAATTGCCTTCCGGAATGGTGTAACCCCCCTCTGGAGTAGGCTTGATACGTAAAATCTTTCCTCTTAAATCATTGGTGTTAGAGGATGTTGCACGCGCATCCCAACCTGCACGACCTGGACGGTTGTCCATAGGCCCGTACCCATTAGAATCAAATGGATTTGTGTCATCACCTGTGGACAAGAACAAGTTTCCTGATTTATCCCAAGCGATCGACCCCCCTGTATGGCAACATCCGTCACGCTTTACAGGCACACGTAACAATACCTTTTCAGTATCCATTAGTAAGGTATCCTTTACGTCGTCGTAGGTAAATCGAGATAGGTGTTGAGCCGTATCTGCTTTGCCTGTTTGAGGAGAATAAAACAAATACAACCAGTGGTTCTTGTTGTAATCAGGATCAATATTAACCCCCATTAAACCATATTCAAATTTCGAGAATACGTCCAAATCAGCAACGACCTTTGTCTTGCCCTTTTTCGGATCATACATTTTTAATTTACCCTTACGCTCTCCAAAGAAGATTTTTCCTCCATCTGTCACCGCAAGTTCTGTAGGCTCATCTAAATTGCGATCCAAAATCACTTTCGTGAAACGATTCTCCTCTGGTGGCAATTCTGAACGTAATTTTTTCGTGTAATCTTGAGGACGACCAGACGCTAACCATTGCAACGCACCCCAAATATGTTGTACTACAATCGGCTCCTCAAAAGACTCATGCGTATGTCCCCAGTTCGTGTAGAATGCACGGCCACCATCGTATTCATGGTACCAAGCCATTGGGTGGAAATCACCCATTTTACCATCCTTGTATGACTTTTCGTCTAAAGTAATTAAGACTTTAACATCTTTATTGAAGTTCTTCGTATCATAAAACTCATCCGTGCGATCGAACGTTTCTGGCATGTGAGCCGTCGAAATGTGTGTGCGATCTACTGCCGTAAATGTTCCTTTTTGGACATTTGGACGACCTGGGTGAGACGCGAATTGACCACCCGCTAACTTTGTATACCAAGGCCAATCGTATTCTGTATCTGTAGCTGCATGAATGCCAAAATACGCTCCGCCCGCTTGAATATAGCGCTCAAAAGCAATTTGTTGCACGTCATTTAACACATTAGATGTAGTGTTTAAAAACACCACAATGCGGTATTGCTTCAAATTTTTCTCTGTAAAATTGGCTGCATTCTCTGTGGTGTCCACAGAAAATCCTTTTTCTGATGCCATTTTGAACAAGGCAATTTGTCCAGGTTTAATGGACGAGTGGCGGAAGCCTTTCGTAGAGGAGAAAACTAAAATTTTCTTACCAGCTAAGGGGTTAGCCGCTTGTGCAAAGACAGAAAGCGTTGAAACCAATAAGGCAAAAATGAGAGTGATTCGGAGGATTCCGAACGAGGAATTTTTCATGTTTAAAATAAATAGGTTTGGGACAAAGTTAGCGCAAAACAGAAATTTTCGGCTACATTTAAGAAAAAATTTCTCAAATCAAGCTATGAAAAAATATATCGCAACCTTGGCACTCGTTTTTGCCTCGTTTTTAGCCTTTTCGCAGGCCTCTTGTTGCTTCGTAAAGAAAGATGGAATGCAGCTTTTGGCCTCCAATAAAAACTTTGTTAAATCACACGCACTACCCAAGCCCTACCATCATGTGAGCAAGGCCGGTGGTGTGATGGTCGAATTTAAGACTCCCGATGATCAAATGGCGAAAGGGTTTTATATCCCTGCTGATAAGCCTACGAATATTACCTTGTTCGTTTTCCAAGAATGGTGGGGCCTAAATGACCACATAAAAAGAGAAGCGGAACATTTCTACAGTACTTTAGGTAATGTAAATGTGTTAGCCATCGATATGTATGATGGAAAAGTAGCCACTACCAGAGAAGATGCCGCGAAATATATGGGGGGTGCGAATCCTGCTCGTTTAGAAGCGATCATTAAAGGAGCCATTGCCTATGTAGGACCGAAAGCAAAGATTGCGACGGTGGGTTGGTGTTTTGGCGGAGCTTTATCTTTGAAAGCATCCATTTTAGCGGGCAAACAAGCGGCAGCTTGTGTGATGTATTATGGAATGCCAGTGAAGGACGTCGAGCAATTGAAATTATTACAGACGGATGTGTTAGGCCTTTTTGCTGGTAAAGAGCAATTTATTAACCCGACGGTAGTGAAGGAATTCGAAGCCAACATGAAGACGGCGGGTAAAGGAATCCAGACAAAAATCTTCGACGCGCAACACGCTTTTGCGAATCCTTCGAACCCAGCTTATGATAAAGCTGCTACAGAAGAGGCTTGGGGATTAGCGATAAATTACTTTAAAGCACGTTTAAAATAATGCGTTATCTAGTACTTATTCTCTGTATCGGTTTACTTGCTGGCTCCTGTGCAAGTCAACGCCAGCCTAAGCTTTACAAGAAAAAATGGTCATTATTTAAGAAAAACGACTGCGACTGCCCTAACCTCAAATAAGTGGGTTTAGGGCAGAGGCAGCCGGTAATCCTGGGGCTAAACCCTGTAACCAACGCTGGCGATCGGCTTCTTGATTTGGATTTTGGGGCTCCATCACTCGAGCCTCCGCATCCATATAGATGATCGTCATCACTTCCCGCATTTTAGTTGAATCATTCCCTGGCGCATTGTGTAACGTCCAACCCAGGTGGAAGGTGGCATCGCCGGCTTTCATGGATTTTTGAGCCACAATTTCATATCCTTGTTTTTTAACGTAGTCTCCTATCAAAGATTCAGATTCGTCTGATATTTCTAACTTAGGTAGGTCTGCTCCAGAAGACTTCGAGGCAAATGTGAGCATTCCCATTCCTTCCTCAATATCTACCAGGGGCATCCACATCGTTACCGTTTTAGGAGTATCGATGGGCCAATAATATTGATCTTGATGCCAAGGTGTATGGCCACCACCCGGCTCTTTAAACAGCGCTTGGTCGTGGTAAAGGCGAACATTTTTAACCCCCAGTAATTGAGCAGCTACCCCCGCAAAGCGCTTCGCCAAAGTAAATTCCTTCACCGTTTCTGACGTTTCCCACAGATTCATCATCTGTAAAAATGCTTTCCCATAGGTATCCCGCTCTTCCATGGGTTTTTGCTGAGCGCGAAAGTCCGCCGCCCAATCTAGAATCGCTTGGCGATAGGGTTGTAATTCTGCAGCTGAAATTAAGCCCGGAATGTAAGCGTGGCCGTTTGCGTTAAAATAAGCGACTTGCTTATGCGAAACAGAGAAGGACTGATGTAGCATTTGTTTTTTCTTGCAAAGATTTCAAAAATTATTTCAGCAGTCTACCTTTATTTTGGCCAAAAAAGATGCAATTTTACCCTTCTGTAAAATAAAACACTCCAATAGGCTAAAATTATATGAAAGCACAGCTTGAACAACTCAGCTCCGGATTTCAAATCAAACATGTGAAACAAGCACGTTTTGATGCACCCTACCATTTTCATCCTGAGTTAGAATTAACCCTGATCATTTCCGGGGAAGGAAAGCGTTTTGTAGGGAATCAGATTAGTGATTTCAGACCAGGGGACTTAGTTCTTTTAGGTGAAAACTTACCCCATTGCTGGCAAAATCACCGAAAAGATTGGTTACTAGAAGAGCCTGCCTCGGATGGAGCTCAGGCATTAGTGATTCATTTTCGGCGTGATTTTTTAGGTGAAGATTTTCTTTCAAATGAAGCTTGTATTGGATTGAAAAACCTGTTTGAAAAAGCCAAAACTGGATTTTCCATCGTAGGACCTACACAAGATCGCATCGCAAGAGAAATGTTAACACTAGTAGACATGCCTCCTTTCCCACAACTAATCTCCTTCTTGCAGATACTACATACGATCGGAATTTCAACAGCAGATGTTCAGGCTATTGATACTACGGAAGGCAACTATTCGATTGCAGAGGGCGATTTAGAAAGAATCAACAGGGTTTATGCCTACGTCATAGCGAATTATACACAGGACGTTCACTTAGATGAGGTAGCGCATTTAGCAAATATGACCGAAACGGCTTTCTGCCGTTATTTCAAGAAAGTGACCAATAAAACTTTTGTGGAATTAGTGACCGAATTTAGGGTAAAACATGCTTGTACCTTATTGCGTACAACTAGCAAACCAATGATTGAGGTGTGTTTTGAGAGCGGTTTTGGCAATCTATCTCATTTTAATAAACAGTTCAAAACTTGGATGAAAACCCCACCCCTTCAATACCGTAAAATGGTCAAGGAATGGCACTAGGCCTTTTTCTTCTCTGGAAATGCAAGGCTTAATAAAATACTAATCGTCAAAATCCCAACGATTACTGCTAAAGAAGATAGCGTCCCAAATCCCCATTCCTCTAACTTCGAATGAGCCAGCATTTTTCCCCCAACAAAGCTCAACAAGACGCCTAAGCCCATCGGCAAGAAGCGGAATAAGCCCATTAAACTAGAAAGAAAAAAGAAAAGCGAACGTAAGCCCATCACAGCAAAAACATTCGAAAAGAAGACAATATATGGGTCTTTTGAAATAGAAAAAATCGCTGGAATCGAATCCACTGCGAAAATAATATCCGTAAAAGCAATCACCACAACCACAACGAAAATGGGAGTAATAAACAGTTTCCCCGTGTTCTTCATCCGAACAAAGAAATGACCGATCACGTTTCTTCTGTACACATTGAAAAAACGAGATAAAAAACGGACCACGGGATGATTAGCCGTATCAATCTCTTCCTCCTCGTGTTTCGAAAACAAAATCTTCAATCCTGTATAGACTAAGAATGCACCAAAAACATAAATAATCCAATCAAATTTTTGTAATAAAGCCGCACCCAGGAAGATAAATACTAAGCGCAAAATAATCGCTCCTAAGATTCCCCAAACAAGGATTTTCTTATAGTAACGCTTTTGAACACCGAAGGAATTGAAAATTAAAATAAAGACGAACACATTATCTGCAGACAGGGAATATTCGACAAGGTAGCCGGTGATAAATTCGAGCGACATGTTATTTTGAAAAGTAGCCAGTGCCTCATAGTAGGACCCAGTCCCTAAATCAATGTGCGAAGCATACGCCTGCTGAACCGCTTTTAGACTTTGCGTATCTGTAATCCCATGCACCATCGCGCCATTATAGCCTAGGAAAATATAGAACATAATCGCTAATAAAACCCACATCCCCGTCCAGAAACCCGCTTCCTTGAAAGTTACTTCTTCACTGGTATCCTTTTTAAAAATGCCTAGGTCGATCAGCATGACAGCCATCACACCCACTGAAAAAAGAAGAAAAAATAGCGTTTCGCTCATAAATATTTAATTTTACACTTTGGCCTCACAAAGGTCGCAAAAATAGCTCAGAAAATTTATGTACGAAGGTAAAAAGGTCATCGTCGTTATGCCCGCATACAAGGCAGCGCTCACGCTGGAAAAGACATACCACGAAATTCCGCACGATTGGGTGGACGAGGTAATTTTAGTCGATGATCATAGCCCAGATAATACAGTGGAAGTGGCGAAGGCCGTGGGCATTAAACACGTGATTCGCCATGATAAAAACCTCGGTTATGGAGGAAATCAGAAGACCTGTTACACCAAAGCATTGGAATTAGGTGGCGATATCGTGATCATGTTGCACCCCGATTACCAATACACCCCTATGCTTTTAAAAGCGATGATTTCAATCATTGGCAATGGCCTTTATCCAGTCGTTTTTGCTTCTCGCATCTTAGGAAAAGGGGCATTAAAGGGAGGAATGCCTATTTATAAATACATCGCGAATCGCTTATTAACCTTATTCCAAAATATCTTAATTGACCAAAAACTGTCCGAATACCACACCGGCTACCGTGCCTTCTCGAAAGAAGCTTTAGAGGCTGTGAAATTCACAAAATGCGACGATGATTTCATCTTCGATAACCAAATGGTCTTGCAATTATTCTGGAAAGGATTCGAAGTGGGCGAGGTGACTTGCCCAACGAAATATTTCGACGAAGCTTCTTCGATTAACTTCAAACGTAGCTCGATTTATGGTTTGGGCGTACTTTGGTATTCTGTCCGCTACCGCCTCGCGAAATGGGGATGGAAATGGGATTTAATGAACTAATAAAAAAGCCTCAGATTTTTCGAAAGTCTGAGGCTTTTTTTAGCGGCGAAAACGCTATTAGAAGCGGATACTCGCTCCGAGCAAGAAATTAAATCCGGCTTGCGGATAGTAGAAGTTTTCTGTTGTCATAGCACCTGCGAAACGGTATGAATAGGTGTAGCCATTAGATGAATACTGCTCATTTAACACATTGTTTAACAATAGCGTGAAAACTGGACCTTTCTTCAGCGAGTATTTCAATCGAATATCATGTGTGTTATAGGCAGCGAGCGATCGAGCATCATCTGATGTATTATCTAAATACTGCTTCCCTACATATTTACGTAACAGACTTGCTTCAAAAGCACCTGCCGTATAGGTTAACGTACTTCCATAAATGAGCGAAGGAGAAAAGGCTATGTCTGTGTTTTCATGATCAATAAAAGCCATATCATAGGTATCATAATCAACAATTTCCTCCTTGAATTGACGGATCCGGTTTTGGCTTAATGTCACATTTCCACTCCAAACTAGGCGCTTAGAAATTTGGATGTTAAGCATGGTCTCTAAACCTAAACGGTAACTCGATTCCACATTTGTCCGAATGGCATCGCCAGTTGAATTGACAGCCCCTGTCAACACTAATTGATCCTGGTAATTCATGAAATAACCATTCAATTGTAATCCATATTTTTGGCCTGAACGCTCATAACCTAACTCGTAATCTTGCAGATATTCAGGACGAGGTGCCCCAGCTGCATTATCTACAAAATCCTGGCGACTCGGCTCTTTACTTCCTGCTGAGACAGAACCATACACTTTCGATTTTTCTGAAAGTTGATGAGTCAGACCAAATTTAGGATTGAAAAAGGAGTACGTATTATCAGAATCTATCGATAAAAATTTATCTGCTGTTCCAAACATGCGATAGCCTACTGTTCGGTATTGCATATCTACATAAGCATTCCAAGCCGAAGACAAAATGATATTCCCTTTTGCATAGAGGTTTAAATCCGTTTTTTGAGACCGGCTTCGGTACCATTCTCTTCCTGGAAATGGATCCTGTAATACCCCAAAGTGGCGTCCAATATAGCGATTCCAGGCTCCTCCGAATGTAAATTTAATTTTCTGAGAACCGGTATAATTCAAAGCAAAGGTCGATCCATAAAAATCATTGTCTAACCATTTGCGGCGAATAACATCCACACTTCTAAGCGAATTTGTAATACCGTAATTGACTAGGTCAGCACTAGGTCTAAACTCCTCAAAGTACCCACGACCATACGTATAATGCGCATTCAAATCCAAGTTCCAAGCCTCCGTCAATCGGTGATTCGTGATGAGTTGAAAGTGATCCTGCGCATAATTATCGGTCTGATTATCGTAGGTGTAATAATTATAGGTACGTCCGCTTTTCAATAAATTATCTGCATCCTGGGGGCTTAAATAGTTTCGGTCGATAAAGGCCTGCATATCAGCCACAGAACCTGTGATTCTACTTTCTGGAGTACCATACCAAGACTGGTAGGTCTTTTCATTACCGGTAAAGTAATTAAATCGAGCGAAGCTTTTTTTGCCAAAATACCCCGCAGAAAAATAAGCCGAAACTAGATTAGACGAGGCACGATCGATAAAACCATCCGAAACAATTCGAGACAGACGCCCATCTAAGGTAAACTTCCCTCCTAATAAACCAGATCCGAATTTCAAGGTAGTTTTTAACGTTCCAAAAGAACCCCCTGAAGCATGTGCCTCTCCGTAGGCCTTTGACTCAAAGGTATTCGTCTGCATATTCACCGAACCTCCAAAAGCTCCAGCCCCATTGGTAGAAGTTCCTACCCCGCGCTGGATTTGGACTGAATTCACAGAACTAGCAAAGTCAGGCATATTCACCCAGAAGGTACCTTGTGACTCTGAATCGTTAATCGGAATACCATTCACCGTCACATTCACACGGGTGGCGTCTGATCCACGAATACGAATTCCGGTGTAACCAATACCCGCCCCAGCGTCAGAAGTAGTGACAACTGAAGGTGTAAAATTTAATAACATAGGCATGTCTTGGCCTAAGTTCGACTTCCCTAATTCCTCAGCAGACATATTCGAATAGGCCATTGCAGAATTTTCATCAGCCCGAGTGGCACGAACTACTACTTCATCTTGTAAGTAATTGGACTTTTTAAGCGCGATTTTATTCGCTTGATCTGCCAAAACCTCTACAGGCTCATAGCCCACAAAACTAACTGTAATGGTCGAATTAGTTGAAATTGCGAGTTGAAACCGTCCTTTCGAATCAGTTACATTGCCCTTAGGAGATCCTTTCACTGAAACGGAAGCCCCCCACAAAGGAGCTTTGGTCTCCTGATCGAAAACGATTCCTTGGATTTTTTGTGCAAATAGACTTTGCACACATACAATAAGCGTAAAAATAAGCGTTGTTGCCTTTTTCATTTTTTTGAAATTTTAGCAACAGGTAAAGGAGCCAAATCCTGTTATGATTTAACTTTTTAACCCTTACATTGACGATTTTTTTGAGTTTTCAGCGCTAAAAACTCGACAAAATCCCTTCGACGGCACTACCCGCATCAGGTTCAATGGGTATAATCTCAGCCTTTTTTAGAGGCACCCCTTTTTGTAGATGCACAAAGATACAAAATTTCCTACCTTTGCAAGCCCTACGTAAATTTTTGTAGGGAATTTTTGCACGTATGATCGTCAAAGAATTTCTAAGTATCTACCAAAGCGACGGAATTGTCCAAAGCATTTCTGACAAAATAACTACGTCCAAGCCGGGCGAATCCCTCCACCTAAAAGGCCTCTGCGGCTCCCTAGACACCGTTTTAATGTCTGCCCTTTTAAAGGAGCAACAGCCCTTTCTGATTATTTGCGAGGAAAAAGAGGAAGCACAATACATTTACAACGATCTTCAAGCACTCGTAGGTGATACTTCTGTGATCCTATTCCCCATGTCCCATAAGAAACCCTATGAATGGGAAGAAGTGGACAACGCGAATGTATTATTGCGAGCAGAAGTGCTCAACATGTTAAGTAATTACACTGGCCAAAGCCTCGCCATCGTCACCTACCCTGCAGCGATGACCGAGAAGGTGATTAACCGAAAGTCTTTAGTGAAAAACACCCTTTCCATTCGAACAGGGGATAAAATAGATCGCAATTTCGTAGCAGAAACACTCAACGAATATGATTTCGAACGAACAGATTTCGTTTACGAAGCAGGCCAGTATTCGGTACGTGGAGGAATTTTAGACGTTTTTTCGTATGCCGCGGAATACCCGTATCGACTCGATTTCTTCGGCGACGAGGTCGATAGCATTCGAACCTTCCACCCGGAAACCCAGCTTTCCATTCAATCCGTTTCAGCGATGCACCTCATTCCCGATGTGCAAACAAAACTGATTCAAGAAACACGGGAATCTTTCTTTACCTTCTTGCCTGAAAATACCAAGATCTGGATCAAAGATCTGAGTATCTTGAGCGATGTGCTGACAGAGAATTTCGAAAAAGGGACCATGGTATACCAGGTCAATTCCTCCTCTGACATCAATCTGTTAAATAAACCCGAAGAACGCTGGGAAACGGCTAAGACGATTAAAAAATTACTGCAGGGATTTGCCTGTGTGGAGTTTGGCAAAAGATCTCACCTGAAAAATTCGGAAACCATCGTATTTCCTTCAAAGAACCCGGGTGCATTTCAGAAAGATTTCGAACGACTAGCGACTACCCTATTAGATAATCAAACACACGGTTTTCACAACATCATCAGTTCCGAATCCCCGCGTCAATTAGAACGCCTCGAGGTGATTTTTAACGAAATTAATACGAGTATTCAGTTCAAACCTTTGCAGATCTCTCTGCGCGAGGGTTTTGTGGACGAACAAACGAAAGTGGCCTTTTATCCAGATCACCAACTGTTTGATCGCTACCACCGCTACAAGGAAAAGAACAAATTCTCGAAGAACAAGGCCTTAACGTTAAAGGAACTTAGGTCTTTGCAAGTAGGTGATTTTGTCACGCACATCGATTATGGGATTGGCCGTTTTGCCGGCTTAAATCTAGTCGAGACCGCCAATGGAGAGCAAGAGGTTATTCGATTGATTTACCGCGATGACGATGTCTTATCGGTTTCAATTCATTCTTTACATAAGATTTCCAAATACTCTGGCAAGGAAGGAGCCCCTCCTTCGATGTCGAAACTAGGCTCCCCTGACTGGGACAACAAGAAATCACGTGTCAAAAAGCAGGTAAAGGATATCGCAAAAGAGCTCATTTCACTTTACGCCAAGCGTAAGAATGCCCCCGGTTTTTCTTTCTCGCCTGACACCTATTTACAAGCAGAACTTGAATCGTCCTTCCTGTATGAAGACACACCAGATCAGGCGAAAGCGACGATCGACGTAAAAGCCGATATGGAGAAACCGCACCCAATGGATCGATTGGTGTGTGGGGATGTAGGTTTTGGGAAAACGGAAATCGCGATTCGTGCTGCCTTCAAGGCTGTGGCGGATTCGAAACAAGTCGCTGTCCTTGTGCCCACGACCGTATTAGCGATGCAGCATTACCGGACTTTTCACGATCGCCTAGCGGCATTCCCTTGCAAAGTGGAATACATCAACCGCTTCAAATCGACCAAACAAATCAACGAAACCCTAGCCCGCGTGGCTAGCGGACAAACCGATATTTTGATCGGGACACACCGATTAGTAAATAAGGATGTGCAATTCAAGAGTTTAGGATTGATGATCATCGACGAAGAACAAAAATTCGGCGTAAAAGTAAAGGACCGTCTGAAAGAGATGCGCGTGGATGTGGATGTGTTGACCTTAACGGCGACGCCTATTCCGAGAACACTCCATTTCTCTTTGATGGGGGCCCGCGATTTAAGTATTATTGCGACACCACCACCAAACCGCCAACCGGTTGAAACCAAATTAATTGTCTTATCAGATGAAGTCTTGCGAGACGGAGTACGAGAAGAAATCAGTCGCGGAGGACAAGTTTTTGTCGTCTACAACCGAATAGGGGAACTAGAAAGTATTGCGAATCGAATTTTACGCCTTGTCCCAGATGCTAAAATCGCCGTTGCTCATGGCCAAATGGAAGGCGACCAACTCGAAAAAATCATGATGGGCTTCATCGAGGGTCATTATGATGTACTCGTAGCGACTAACATCATCGAATCTGGACTCGATATCCCGAACGCGAATACGATCTTCATTTTGAATGCGAATAATTTTGGACTTTCAGACTTACACCAAATGCGCGGTCGCGTAGGTCGATCGAACAAAAAGGCCTATTGCTATTTAGCCACGCCATCTTTAGCAAATTTAACGAGCGATGCGCGCAAGCGTTTGAGTGCGTTAGAGGAGTTCTCCGATTTAGGCGACGGAATCAAAGTGGCCATGCGCGACTTGGATATTCGCGGGGCTGGAAACCTGTTAGGTGCGGAACAAAGCGGCTTTATCAATGATTTGGGATACGATATGTACCATAAAATACTCGATGAGGCTGTTCAGGAATTGAAGGAAAATGAGTTTAGAAAACTTTTCGAAGTCGATTTAGAACAGGTAGCAGAAAGCCTGAAAGTGGATTGCACCATCGAAACCGATTTGCGCGTGTTGATTCCTGAGGAATATGTGACGAGCATATCTGAACGACTTGCCCTCTACACGCGTTTGGATGAAATCGAAGACGAGGAAACTCTGGCCACTTTTATTAAAGAAATCAAAGACCGTTTTGGCGATTTACCTCAAGAGGTGAACGATATGATTGAATTAGTGAAGTGTCGTTGGAAGGCTCAGGTTTTGGGAATTGAAAAAATCCTGTTGAAAAACAATAATCTGAAGTTTCATTTCGTTTCATCAGAGTCTGCTCGACCACTTGATCAAAGCCTAGTGATTAAAGTGATTTCATTCGTGAATAACAAAAAGGGTCTTTGTCAGTTAAGAGAAAAAGCGGGGAAAATGATCTTGCAAATCGATAAGGTGAGTAGTATTAAAGAATTAAATACTATTTTAGTGGATATTTTAGGGTAATTAATACCTTTGCTAATTAATTCTATTGTAAAAGGAATATAAATGCGTACTCAATTTAGACTAATACTTTTCATTTCTCTTGCTATCGGAGCTTTAAGCTCTTGTAACAAATTAAAGAAAAACGAGAAGCCTAATAGCTTATCTCCTGGAAAAACTTCTAGTATTTCAGGGGTAGATTACAACAAGAAAGGCGGATTTCAAACGAATTCTAAATTTGTTGGTGACATGGTAGGCCCTAATCTTGTCTTTATTGAAGGTGGGCGATTTACCATGGGAGCGACTGACGAGGATGTCTTAGGGAAACACGATAATTACCAACGTACAGTCACTATTCAGTCCTTTTATATTGACGAAACTGAGATGGCAAATATTCACTATTTGGAATATTTAAATGCTGTTCAAAAAGATTCCACTCAAGAATTCTACGAGGCTGCCTTGCCAGACACCACTGTCTGGTTAAATCAGCTAGCCTTTAACGATCCTTATGTAGAACAATACCTTAGACATCCTGGATTTAGATTATATCCTGTAGTGGGCGTGTCTTGGAAACAAGCTAATGACTTCTGCAAATGGAGAACTACAGCTGTAAATAATTCCATCAACAATATCCAAAAAGATGACAAAGGCAAAAAAGCAGAAAAACGTAAAAAGGGCCTAAATGTGGCATCTGGCAGACTTCTTCCTCCTTTCCGTTTACCTACTGAGGCGGAATGGGAATATGCTGCGAAAGCAATGATTGGAACACAACAAGAGGATGAAAATCAGAGTAATCAGCGTATTTATCCATGGGATGGCCCTTCTATGCGTCAGCCACTAGGAAAAAATAGAGGTATGATGATGGCTAATTTCAAAAGAGGACGAGGTGATTATGTAGGCTTAGCTGGAAGAAACAATGATGGGGCAATTATCACAGCAGAAATTTACAGCTATTCACCTAACGATTTTGGCCTTTACCAAATGGCAGGAAATGTAAACGAGTGGGTTGCTGACCTTTATCGCCCGTTATCATATCAGGACTTTAATGATTTAAATCCAGTTCGTTTAAATGACGATCTAGATAAGGCTAAAAATTATGATAAGAAAAATAATCAGTCTTTGATTGATAATAAAATTCGAGTTTACAAAGGGGGTTCATGGGCGGATTTACCATTTTGGCTAGCACCAGGAACGCGTCGTTTCTTAGATGAAGATTCAGCTACTTCGACCATCGGGTTCCGTTGTGCCATGATTGCTACGGGCGCAAAGAAAAAATAAGCTAATTACTTTAATGCAGCCAGCGCCAGGAAAGACAATTCCCCCGTGCTGGCTGCTTTTATTTTTGCCCCTGCCGCTAAAAAAGTCGCGCCCGTCGTCAGCGTATCATCAACTAGTAATATTCGCTTCCCATCTAACTCCTCTGGACGCTTGATCTCAAAAACCTCCTCTAAGCTAGCGTAACGCTCTGCTCGATTCAACCCAATCAATGAAACCCCTTGTTTAGTTCGCCATAAATGTGTTTCAGAAAACGGAATACCAGACTCGCTTGCCATCCCTTTCGCAATACAAGCCGCCTGATTATAGCCTCGCTCTTTCAAACGCGATGAGTGCAAAGGCATGGGGATAATTACATCATAATCGGCCAACGAAAAAGACCGCCCCACACAGGCCCCCAAGTACTCCCCTAATTTCTCTTGACCTTTGTATTTAATTTGATGTAAGATATGTTGTACCTTCCCTCCTTCTGAAAACAAGAAATAGGCATGCACTCGATCATATTCGATCAAACCATCTAGCTTATGAGATATCCAGTTAGGCTGTTCTAGGAATAATCCGGGGCTGGGTAGTTCGAATCGACAACGAGTACAGATCCAATTTTCAGACCGAATTAGGACTTGATCGCAGGCAAAACAACATTTGGGATAAAGTAATTGTAAAAAGGTATTAATCATTTGGAAAAAACTTTTGTATTTAACTAAGTTTCAGTAATTTTGCACCCCTAAACAAGTACTTGAACGAGAATGTTGTCCAAGTACTTGGTAATTAGCAAACGGATTAAAAAAATCATTTCATAATTAACCTTTTAAAATGGCACGCGATTTAAAATTTACTAGAAACATCGGTATTGCTGCGCACATTGATGCGGGTAAAACCACCACTACGGAACGTATCCTGTATTATGCAGGGGTTTCCCACAAAATTGGTGAGGTACACGATGGTGCGGCAACAATGGACTGGATGGAGCAAGAGCAAGAGCGTGGTATCACGATCACTTCTGCTGCAACAACAGTAGGTTGGAAATACCGCGATCAAGATTACCACATCAACATTATCGATACTCCAGGTCACGTTGACTTTACAGTAGAGGTAAACCGTTCTTTACGTGTATTAGATGGTCTAGTATTTTTATTCT
>JACCDM010220128.1_pt1 | contig 23152 bp, 29 predicted proteins | sample 7445851 | NCBI WGS metagenome assembly JACCDM01 (sample SAMN15323438, study PRJNA562643) | freshwater metagenome | isolation source: river surface water | place: USA:Blue River Watershed | collected 2017-08-16
AAATAAATAATATAAAGATATGAAAGATATTTTTATTAATATAAAAATATTTAATATCTAAAAGAATGAAAAAAATTAATAAATAAAGAAGGGGGTTAAAGTATATATATATATATATTTAAAATAAACAGGAAAAATTGGACTCGAACCAATAACAATAATTTTGGAGACTATTATTTTACCAATTAAACTATTTTCCCTTTTTTTGATATGATATTTAAAAAATTATTTATAAGAATGTTATAAAGAGCTCTTCCAGCCACAGGTTCCCCTACGACTACCTTGTTACGACTTCATCAAAGTTACTAAATACTTTTTAGGAACTTTATTCAAATTTATTTTAAATTGAAATAATCTAAATAAAATAATTATAAAAATAAAATAAAAAAAATCAAGTGACTTTAAAAATAATTAACTTCCTTGATGTGACGGGCGGTGTGTACAAAGCCTAGTAACATATTCACCGCAGCATGCTGTTCTGCGATTACTAGCGATTCCAGCTTCATATGGGCGAGTTGCAGCCCATAATCCGAACTAAGATAACTTTTAAAGATTTGCTCCAATTTTTAATCATTATTGCCTCTCATTGTCATTATCATTGTAGCACGTGTGTAGCCCAACTCATAAGGGCCATGAAGACTTGACGTCATCCCTACCTTCCTTCAACCTATCATTGACATTTTTATTAGAGTGCTTTTATATTGTATATAAAATAGCAACTAATAATAGGGGTTGCGCTCGTTAAAGGATTTAACCAAACATTTCACAACACGAGCTGACGACAGCCATGCAACGCCTGTTCAAATTCAATTAATATTTGAATTTGATTTGCAAGAGTTGGTAAGGTTCTGCGCGTATTATCGAATTAAACCACATGCTCCACCGCTTGTGTAGGCTCCCGTCAATTCCTTTGAATTTCAATCTTGCGATTATACTTTTCAGGCGGAGTGCTTAACGCGTTAGCTTAATATCTAAAAAATTCTAAATATGAGCACTCATCGTTTACAGCATGGACTACCGGGGTATCTAATCCCGTTCGCTCCCCAAGCTTTCGTTTCTCAGTGTCAGTATATACCCAGATAATTGCCTTCGCTTTCGATCTTCCTTCTATTATCAACATATTTTATCCCTCCAATAGAAATTCCATTATCCTCTATGTATACTCAAGTTTTTCAGTATTGAAAAAATTTATAAAGTTGAGCTTTAATTTGTTTTTTTCAACTTAAAAAACCACCTACAAACCCTTTACGCCTAATCATTCCGAATAATGCTCGCTCCTCCCGTATTACCGCGGCTGCTGGCACGGGGATTAGCCGGAACTTCTTTTTTAAGTACTGTCATTTTCCTCCTTAATGAAAGAGCTTTACAACCTAATTAGCCTTCATCACTCACTTGGTATTGCTGGATCAAGCTTTCGCTCATTGTCCAAAATTCCTCACTGCTGCCTTTAAAAAAGTTTGGGCCGTGTCTCAGTCCCAATGTGGCTGATCATTCTTTCAAACCAGCTAAAGATAGTCGGCTTGGTAGTCTTTTAAACTACCAACTACCTAATCTTGCGCAAACTCATCTTTTAACGTTATGATAACTTTATGTATTATTCAGTATTTTTATGGAAATAATTATCCTGAATTAAAAGGTAGATTATTCACGTGTTACTCACCCGTTCGCCATGTTTAATAAATAAACATTCGACTTGCATGTGTTAAGCATACCAATAGCATTTATTCTGAGCCAGGATCAAACTCTATTTAGTTTTGATATTAAATAGTTATTTAATATTTTTATTTTTTTAAAAATCGTTTTTTAATGTAAAAAAAACATTCTTATATATAATTTTTTAATACGAATAGATACAAATGTATCTTATATAATATATTTTTTTTTAATAATGGAGAAAGTAGGATTCGAACCTACGTAGAAATTTATTCAACAAATTTACAGTCTGCCGCCTTTAACCACTCAGCCATTTCTCCATTATTAAATTAAAAAGCATTCATGCTTAAATAAATTATACTTAATGTTGTATAAATAATAATAACTTGTATAATATTTTTATTAAATTGAACTGTTTTTAAATCATCAGTTAAATCAAGATAAACTACTTCATTTTTTAAAATAACATCAGTATATTCTTTTGTATAATATAATGAATTGGTATTTGAAAAATAATTCAATTTTTTTATTAAAAATTAAACCTAAAGAATTGATTATATGAATATAAATAAAAATAACTTTATATTTACCAGTGTATAAAAATAAGGAAACCATAAAGGTTTTATTTTAAATAATTTTTTACCAATTAATGAAATAAAACTACCAATACTTTGAAAATATAAATTAAAAAAAAAATATAACAAAAATACTGATTTATACTTATTAATTGATGAAACGTTTTTTTTGTATATTTTTTTAATAATATGGAAAAACTTTTTTTATAAATATCATAAATACTTATTAAATAGTTCAATAAAATTATTAATGCCATTATTATAATTTAATATAAAATAATTTAATTATTATTACTAAAATGATATACTTTTTTAATTTTTTTTAATGTGATTAGTGGGACTTGAACCCACAATATTTACTTGGAAGATAAAAGATTTACCAATTAATCTATAATCACATTTTTTTTTCTATAAAAATATATTTTCAAATACCGAAGTTATTAAATTATTATCTTTATTAATATTATCTGAAATTATTGTTAAATTAGAATCATTTGATTGTTGATTATTTTTATAAATTTTTAAAGATAAAGAATCTAACACTTTTTCATTATTTGCAATTTCTTTTTTCAAATAATCTATATCTAAAGTATTATCTTTTTTAAAAAAATAAGAGTTATTCTGCTCATTTATTTTTTGATTTAATGTTAAATTATCTTTAACATTTTTTTCTATTAAATCTTTAAAAAATTGATGTAATTCTTTTTTTTCATCAAGTTCTAATCTTTTTTCATCAAGTTCTAATCTTTTTGAATTAATTCTAACATTTTCTGCATTAATTTTAGCATTTTCCTCATTAATTCTAATATTTTCTTCATTTGTTTTAACATTTGATTCATTTGTTTTCATAGTTGAAATTACACCTACAGCTCCTAGTAAAGTACCTAACCCTAAACTACTAAGACTTAAAAAAATATTATCAACAAATTTTTGTTTAGCTTTATTACTAATTATATACCTTTTTTGGATATATGTAAATTTTTTATTTTCGTTAAAAGAATTATTATTTTCTATTTTTAACATTTTTTGAATAAAATTGTAATCTAACTCAAACTCTTTTTGTTTAAAAATATTTTGAATATTTTCAAAATTAAAAATAAATTGACTTTGAATATAATGTAATAAAGTATTTAATAATAATAAAATTAATAATAAATTTTGATGATAATTAAACATATAATTAAAAAAAATTATAGGATATAAACTTATATTAAAACCTAATAAAAAATAAGCAACTTTTCTGTAAGGATAGTTTTCAAATTTTTGAAAAAATTCAAATAAAATTTGATATATATAATTTTTTATAGTTAAATGATAAAATAATAAAAAATTAAAAAATAAAGTATTTTTTAATTTTTCACTAATTTTTACTAAAAAATTTTTAAAAAAAATAGTAAAAAAAATACTAATAAAACAAATAAATGTTAATGAATATTTTAAATTAAATATAAAATTTAGTCTACTTAAAAATATATAAATAAACATATAAACTGTAAGATATTCGGAAAATAAGTAAAAAATCTGATTAATCATTTTAAATAACATATATTTAATTGATTTTATATAATTTAAATTATATATACTTTAATAGTGTATTCTTAAATAAATGTCAATTCTAATATTATTCCCTTTAATTTTAAAAAAATGGAAATACCAAATACTGCCTTTGGGTGCATTTATATTGTTTTAAAATAAAATTATATAAGCGAAAAAAGGGATTCGAACCCTCAACATTAACCTTGGCAAGGTTATACTCTACCATTGAGCTATTTTCGCTTTATAAAAAATAAATAAATTTATTTATTTTTTATAATATAAAAATAATTTAATAATAAAAAAAGATGATTTGAATCGTTTGAATTGGTATGAATAGAAACATCTATAGGAGGCATTTCTTTAAATTTCAAAAATTCTGTTTTTAATTCAAAAAAATCTAATATATTTTTAATTTGAAAATTTAATATATTTTTATTTTTTGTATTAAAATGAATATCATTTATATTAGGTAATATAAAAATCAAAAGTTTTTCTAAAAAAAAAAAAAGATTATTTTTTCTTAAAGTAACTTTGCAACCAATAATTGAACCTTTTTTAATTTTTAATAAAATATTATTTTTTTTTGATTTAGTTACAATTGGTTGTTGATTGGTTATTAATTTTAATAACACTATAATACTTGTTAATTTTTTTTTTTCTATATTAGAATTTTTAAAACCAATATTTAAACAAATTTTATTAATTTTTGGAATTTCAAATATATTCTTGAAATTTAATTTTGTTATAAGATCGTAAATAACTATATTTTGATAATGATTTTTGAAATTTTTATTCATAATTTATAAAATATTTGAAGATAATGATAAAATTTTAAAATTTTTTTGTTTTCGAAATTCTGAAGTAATTGGACCAAAAATACGAGTTCCTAAAGGTTTATTTTGATTATTTAAAATAATAATACAATTTTGATCAAATCGTATCATATTACCTATTGTACTTTTTTTAGAATATTTTGTATGTACAATGAATGCTTTGAATAAATCTCCTTTTACTATTTTTATTTTTTTTTTTTGATTTAAACGTAATTTTTTAACTGAAATCAAAATTGTATCACCGATTTGACCGGTTTTTTTTTTATAAATTTTAATACATTGTCCTATTTTGATACCTGTATTGTCATTAATTTTTAATTTACTTTGGATTTGTATCATAAAATGATTCTATTAATTAATTTGACGAAAGTAGGATTTGAACCTACATCTTCAGATTATGAGCCTGATAAGTTACCAATTACTCTATCTCGTCTTAAATTGTTTTTTAATTTATCTTTTTAGAAAGTATCAAAGAAGGGACTCGAACCCTTAGTGCTAAAAGCGTTACATCCTAAGTGTAATGTGTTTACCAATTTCACCACTTTGATAATTATAAAATATACCTACTATTGGACTTGAACCAATAACCCAGAAGAGGGAACAGATTTTAAATCTATCGTGTTTACCAATTTCACCAAGTAGGCTTTTATTTAAATATTCAAATACTTATGAAAACGAATTTACAAATACATTTACAAGAATTTAAACATCATTTCATTATTTTTTTATTAACATTTATTTATTTATTTTTTATTTGTTACTATTTTTCAGATCAATTAATTTTTTTATTCTCAAAAAAACTAGTTCAATCTAATTTATTAAAATATTTTATATTTACTAATATAACTGAAATTATTCAAACAAATATTTCTATTGCATTTATAATATCTTTATTTATTTCATTACAATTATTATTAATTCAATTTTGGTTATTTATTTTAAATGGTTTATTTAAATACGAAAATTTAAATATAATTAAATTTTATATTTTTTTTACTATCTTTAATTTTTTGATTATTAATATTATATTGATTAAAATAATACCTTATTTATGGTTTTTTTTTATAAATTATACATTTTCAAATGAATATTTATTCAATATATATTTTGAACCAAAATTGAATAATTATTTTAATTTTATTTTTTATACTTTTATATATATATATTTATTGTTTTTTTATTTTTTTTTATTATTTTATATTATTTTAAATCAAATATTTAAAATATATGTCATAATTAATTTAAGAAAAATTTTTTATTTAAAATTTTTAATAATCGCTACAATTATTTCTCCCCCAGATATTTTGAGTCAATTAATAATAGCTTTATTTTTTATTATTTTTTTTGAATTATATATATATATATATTTATTTATAAAAAAATATTTTATTTAATTTTTTTTATAAAATTAGATTGATTTTTATTTAATAAAATATCAAAATTATCATTTATTTTATTTTCTTTAAAAATATTTAAATCTAGTTGATAATTAGGAATATACTTAATTGATGTTATTTTTAAAGAAGATCCATTTGTTAAAATAATTTTATTTTTATAGGTCAATAATTTTTTACTTTTTTTCATAATTAATTTTTTAATTTAAATTTTATGGCTAGATAACATAATGGTAATGTAAAGGACTGCAAATCCTTTAATGACGGTTCGATTCCGTCTCTAGCTTTATATTATTATCTATGAAATTAAAAAGGATAGAGTGGGATTCGAACCCACGGTATGAAAACATACTCCAGTTTTCAAGACTGGCACCTTAAACCACTCGATCATCTATCCAACTTAACGTCTTTTTATTTTTTTTTGTCTACAACCATTAAAAGGTATAGCTGTCTGATCAAAAATATAACCAATTTTAATATTTTTTTTTTTTAAATTTTTTAAAATATTATAACGTCCTAAACCAGTTCCATTTAAATATATATTTAATTTTTTAATTTTTTTTATTTTAATAAATTGATTTATATTATAGGTTATTAATTGAACATTATATGGAGTATTTTTTTTAAATTTAGTTTTTTTTAAAGATTTAGTAGACCATTGTTTTAAAACATTTCCATTGATTTGTGTTAAACTTACAATAGTATTTTTTAAGCTAGATTGAACATGTAAATTAGCAGATATTATATTGTTTTTTTGTTTAATAATCATAATATATTATTTTTTTTTTTTTTTTAGACGTTTAGTTTTATTTACTATTTTCTTTGACACAGTAATTGTTTTAAATTTTCTTACTGTCTTAGCATTAGTATGTGTACGTTGACCTCTTACAGGTAATCCTTGACTTTGTCTAATTCCTCGATTAATTTTTATCTCTAATAATTCATTTAATCGATCTTTTTTTTCTTTTTTTAATAACTGTTCAATTTTTATATTTTTATTAATATATTTAATTAAACGGTTTACATGGTTATTTTTAAGTTTATTAATAGTTATTTGAGGATTAATTCCTATATTTTTACAAATTTTTTTAGATTGATATTTATTTATACCATATAAAATGGTTAATGCGTATAAAATACTATTTGAATCTGAAATGGTTTTATTAAAAATATATAACATAATAGATTTTTATCTATATACCATAAAAAATGATACAAAAAAAAATAAATCCCATAACACCATCACAACGTCAAACAATTTTATTAAAAAAAAATAATTTAACTAAAACTTTTAAAATTAAAAAATTAATAAAAGGGTTTAAAAGAGCAAATGGTAGAAATAACCAAGGTCGAATTACTGTAAGACATCGAGGTGGAGGTCACAAACGTTTATATAGAAAAATTAATTTTAACCGTTCTTTAAATGTAGAAGGTTATGTTTCTAATATTTTATATGATCCGAATCGATCTGCTAATATTGCTTATATAAAAAATAAATTAACATCTGATTTAATATTAGCACCTGAAGGTTTAGAATTAAATACGTATATTCAAAGTTCTCCTCATGCTGAATTAAAAATAGGAAACGCATTACCTTTAAGAAATATACCTATTGGTAGTTTAATTCATAATATAAGTTTGTATCCAAAAGCAAAAGGACAATTAATACGAAGTGCTGGAACTTCTGCACAATTAATTCAAAAAATTAATAATAAATATGCAAAAATAAGATTAAGTTCAGGTGAATTAAAATTAATTTTATTAAATTGTTATGCTACTTTAGGAACAGTTTCAAATATTAATCATAAAAAAATTAAATTAGGTAAAGCAGGACGTTCTAGATGGTTAAACAGACGACCACATGTTAGAGGAGTAGCTAAAAATCCTGTTGATCATCCACATGGTGGAGGTGAAGGTAAAACAAGTGGTGGTCGACCTTCTGTGAGTCCTCAAGGTAAAATTACTAAAGGTAAGCCAACTCGAAAAAAAAAAAAGAAAAAATTAATCATTGATTAATATAATTTAGATTATGTCTCGAAGTAAATATAAAGGTCCTTTTTTTAAAGTTCATTTAATTAAGAATAAACAATATATAAAAATATATAATAAAAATTTAACAATTTTACCAGAATATATAGATTATTTTGTAAATATATATAATGGTAAAAATTTTGTTCATTTAAAAATCAATCAAAAAATGATTGGATATAAATTCGGTGAATTTATTAATACTAGAAAAAAACATATATATAAAAAAAAAAAATAAATTAAATTATGGGTCAAAAAATAATACCAATAAGTTTACGATTAAATAAAAATAAAAATTGGCATTCAAAATGGATAGTTGATAAAAATGAATATTCAAATTTATTACATTTTGATTTAGAATTAAGAAAATATTTTGAAAATATTTTTAATTATAAAAAATTTAAATTAATTAAATTAAATGTAGTTAAAACATCTAAAAATATAAATGTTTATGTATATGTACATCAGCATCCACAACATTTTTATAAATTACCTTTTAACAAAATTATTTGCCATTTAAATAAATATTATAATGATAATCATATTAAACTTTTTATTAAAAATGTTAAATTGGAGGATTTAAAAAAATTAAAAAAGACAATAGGAAAAATTTTTCGTTTTATAAAAAAAACGAATCGAGTTCAATTTGATATACGAAAAATGATTTATAATATAAGTTATGCGTTATATACAAAAAATATTCATATGATTTCTAATTATATTAAACAAAATTTAGAAAAAAAAAAATCGCATAAAAAACAAATAAAATTAATTAATAATATTCTTCAAGAATTTTTTAAAATGTTTTCTAATTTTTTAGGATATCGTTTACAATTTAAAGGTAGATTAAATGGTTCTAAACGTAAAAAAAAATTAGTTTATCAAAAAGGAAAAATTCCATTGAATACGTTAAAATATGATATAAAATATCATTTTAATGAATTTAAAACTCCTTCTGGTGTATGTAGTATTAAATTTTGGGTTTTTTTAAAAAAAATTTAATTAATTTATGTTATTTCCTAAAAAAACAAAATACAAAAAACAATTTAAAGGTAAACTTGTAGGTCAAACTTCTAGAGGAAGTCAAATAACTTATGGTAAATATGCTATTAAAACGATAGAAGAAGCAAGATTAACCGCACGACAAATAGAAGCAGCACGTCGTACAATTATTCGTAAAATGAAACGATTAGGTTATTTATGGATTCGTATTTTTCCTGATACACCTGTAACAAATAAACCTACTGAAAATCGAATGGGTAAAGGTAAAGGAGCTGTTTCTTTTTGGGTTGCAAAAGTTAAAAAGGGACAAATTTTATATGAAATTAGTGGAATTTCATTGGAAAATGCTAAAAAAGTTTTAAAATCAGGTTCAAATAAATTACCTGTTAAAACTAAATTTATTAGTAAATAAAAATTATTAATAAATTAAAAGGCTTATAGTTTAATTGGTTAGAGCATACCGCTCATAACGGTGTAGTTGTAGGTTCAAGTCCTACTAAGCCTATCTTATTTATGCAAAAAATTAAAATAAAAAAAATAAATCAATTACTAAATTATCAACATTTTTTAAAAAATAATAATTTAAAAAAAAATAAATATAAATTAAAAAATATTTTATTTGAAAATGAAATATTATTTAATAAAAATGGGTTCAATTTAATTGAATTAAATAATCATGAAAATATTTTATTACCTTCTTTAAAAGGTTTTAAAAATTATATGATGTATACAATTCAAACACAATATGAAAATCATTTATTATTTAATTATACATTTAATTATCATCTTTTATATTATTTTAGTAAAATATTATTTAAAAAAAATATTAAAGAAAATCAAAAAATTATTAAAGCTCGTATTATTGGTGGAAAAAAAAAACGTATTTTAATTTCAATTTTTGGTTTAATTATTAAAATCAAATCAAAAAAATTACATAAAAATAGAAGAATGTTTTACGGTTCAAAATTAAAATCAACTAAAATTATTTCATTCTATAAATTAAAATATCTAAATTTTAAAATTGATACAGATTTAAATCAAAAAAGTAGTCTTTCAAGAAAATTATATGTTAAAGAAATAAATGAAAAAAAAAAAAAATAATATGCCACAATTTGATCAATTTTCATTTTTTAATCAAGTTTCTTGGTTTTTGTTTTTTTTTATAAATTTTTATTTTTTTATTACTTATTTTTTTTTACCTAGAATTTCATATAATATTAAATTCAGAAAAAAAAAAATAATATTTGATAATAAAAAAAAAGCTCAAATTAATTTTGAAAAAAATAATATCATTTTTTTTTTTAATAATTCTTATCAAACTTTTTGTTTGAATTTTGAGTCTTTTATTACTAAAAAAGTATCGATTTATAAACAAAATGAATTAGTACAAATTCAACAAAAGCCTTTAATTAATACAATTTTAAAAAATAAAATTAATACTTTTTTAAATCAAAAGTTTTTATTGTTTAAAAAAATATTAATAAGTGCTTAATTTAAATAATAAAGTGTATAGCTCAGTTGGTAGAGCACCGGACTTTTAATCCGATGGCCTTGGGTTCGAGTCCCAATACACTTATTATTTTGGGGATATATTTCAATTGGTAGAAAGTATGTTTTGCAAATATAAGGTTATCGGTTCGAATCCGATTATCTCCAAAATTTCATTTTTATTTTATATACTATATACTATTTATGCAAAAAAAAATAAAAAAAAATATAAAACAACGTTATTTATTTCAAAATTTGGAAAAAAAAAGATTAATTTATAAAATTATTTCAAAAAATTTAAATTTACAAAAAAATATACGATGGAAAGCTCAACAAAAATGGTTTTTTTTTAACCAAAATTCCTCTTTAACACGTATTAAAAATTTGTGTGTATTGACTGGACGTACTCGAAGTATTTATCGTTTATTTAAAATTTCAAGAATTCAATTAAGAAAATTAGCTTCAGGAGGTTTTTTACCAGGTGTTTCTAAATATAGTTGGTAATTCAATCTTATTTTTATTCTATTATGATTATTACAGATACTCTTTCAAATTTATTTTCAAAAATAAAAAACGGTTATTTATCAAATAAATCGAAAATCACACAACCAAAATCAAAATTAAGTGTAAATATATTAAATATTTTTGTTCGCGAAGGTTTTATAAAAAGTTATAAAATCTCACCAATCAATCAAAATCAATTAGATATTTATTTAAAATATAAAAATAACCAAGCAGTTATTACTGAAATTAAACGTATGTCTAAACCCGGAAAACGTTTATATATTAAAAATAAAGATTTATATATAAAAAAAAAAGGATTTTATATTCTATCAACTTCAGCTGGTATCTTGACAGATTTACAAGCTAAAAAATTAAATGTTGGAGGTGAATTAATTTGTAAAGTTTTTTAAAAATATGATTAAATTATTAAAAAAAGATATAAAAATAAAAAATAAAATTTTTTTAAAAAGTTCAATTGGTAATATAGAAATATTTTTGATAGATAAAATTTTTAAAATTCCAAATAATATAAAAATTTCTATTAAAAATGATACAATATTTTTTGAAGGTTTACTAGGAAAATTATATTTAACCTTTATTAAAAAAGTTTTTTTTTTTTATAAAAAAAATCAATTAATATTGATAATAAATACACAAAAAAATAAAAAAAGTATTTTAAATTTATATAATAAATTAATAAAATTAAAAATTAAAGGAGTTTTACAGGGATATAAATTAAATTTAATATTAAAAGGAATTGGTTTTAAAGCTTTTATTGAAAATAATAATTTAATTTTAAAATTAGGATTTAGTCATCATATTACGGTAGCAATTCCTTCCAATATAAAAATTATTCATCAATCAAATAATTTAATTTTTAGTAGCATTGATTGTATATTTTTAACTCAATTTGTACATTTAATTAAAAGTTATAAAAAACCAGAACCATATAAAGGAAAAGGTTTATTATTAAAAAATGAAAAAATTTTCAAAAAAGAAGGAAAAAAAAGTAAAAAATAAATATGATTGATAAAAATAAAATGAAAAAAAAAAATCAACAAAATCTTTTATTAAATTCATTATTTAAATCAAAAAATTTTTATGGAGAATTTTTAAATAAAACAAATAAAAATATCCTACCATTTTTATACGGTATTCGACATCAATATTCTATTATTAATTTAAAATATACTTCCATATATTTAAAACGTGTATTTAAATTAATGCAAAATACTTTAAAAAAAAATAAAAAAATATTGATCATAGGAAATTCTAATGATATAAAATTTTTATTAAATGAAAATTTTACAAAAAATAATAAAAATATAATTTTTTATAATCAAGAATGGATCAATGGTTTAATTACTAATAATGGTCATATCAATTCTTTTTTTAAAAACAATCAAATTAATTTAATATTAATTATTAAAACATCAATACATGAAAAATATTTAAATAAAGAATTATCAATTTTAAATATACCAATTGTATCTTTTGTTAATACAAATCAAAATATTGAAAATATTGATTATCCTATTATAACGAATACAAAAAATATTAAATCATTATATATTTTAATGTATTTAATACGTCAATTATTCTAATAATTAAATATGAATAAATTAAGACCCCGAAATAAAATATGTTTTCAAAATAATGAAAACATACATGCAAATTTAAATTTATCAAAATTAAATAAAAAAAAATGGAATTTATTTAAAAAAAGATTAAAATATAAAAAAGAAATTAAACCTGAAAAACGAAATAAATTTTTTCAAAAAAGATTATTTGAAAAACAACAATTAAAAAATTTTTATGGTTGTATTCCAGAATATCAAATAAAAAATTTATTTAAAAAATTAAAAAAAAAAAAAAATAAAATCAATACATTTAAAAATTTTATTCTTTTATTAGAAAGCCGTTTGGATATAATAGTTGTTCGTTTGAAATTAGCTAAAACTATTTTTCAATCTAAACAATTAATTAATCATGGTAAAATTCAAGTTAATAATCAAATTATTAATAAATCGAATTATTTATTAAAAAAAGGAGATATTATTCGTCGAATCTAAAAAATGATGCAACAATTATCAAAAAAAAAATATTTTTATAAAAAAAATAAAAATATTAATATAAATAAACAAAAAAATAATAAAAATAAATTTAAAAAGAATTATCAAAAAAATTTAAATTTTAACAAAAGTAAATTGAATGCTGAAAATAATCAAATTTTTTTATTAAAAAAAAATACATCAAAATTTACTAATTATTTACATACAAATAAAAAATTAAAACAAGGTATTTTTTTAAAAAAACCTACTTTTAATGATATTATATATCCTTTTTCTTTAAATTTAAAATTAATTAATGAATATTTAAAAAAAAAATAATTTTTTAAATATTTTTAATTGTTTAAGTATAATAACTAAAGCATTAAGTGGATGCCTTGGCATTAATTTAGTTTTTAGGACGTAAAAAATGCGAAAAGCTATATTGAATAATAATATATTTTAAGATATAGATTTCCTAAAGAAAACTTTTTCTTTGTGAAAATTATAAAGACAGTGAATTGAAATATCTAAGTAACTGTTTAAAAAATCAAACGAGATTCCGTGAGTAATGACGAGTGAAAATGGAAAATAGGTTCATAAAAATAAATCATAATAATTTGAAAAATTTTAAAAAATTTACATTAAAAGGTTAAAGTCCTGTAGAATCATTTATATTTTTATAATAGTAAAAAAAGGTATGTGTCATCTTTTTTGAAAATTGGGGAACCACCCTCAAAACCTATAAGAAATTAATGACCGATAGTGAACAAGTACTGTAAAGGAAAGGTGAAAAAGAACTTGCGAGTTTGAAATAATTCTGAAACTTAATGTTAACAATCAATTGGAACTTTTTTATAAAGTGACAGTGTACCTTTTGCATAATGGGCCAGCAAGTTTATTTTTATAGCAAGCTTAATTCTTAGAAGTAGGCGTAGATAAATCAAGTTTTAAAAAGCAAAAAGTTATAAAGATAAGACCCGAAACCGAGTGATCTAACCATGAACAGATTGAAAAATAGGTAAAACTATTTGGAGGATCGAACTCACATATGTGGCAAAATATGGAGATGATTTGTGGTTAGGGGTGAAAGGCCAATCAAACTCGGAGATAGCTGGTTTTCCGCGAAATCTATTGAAGTAGAGCATTCAATTTTCTTTTTTTGGGGTAGAGCACTCATTGAGCTAGGGGGTGTAAAAACTTACTGAACTCTTAGAAACTCCGAATACGAAAAAAAGTTGATTGAATAGACAGACGTTAGGCGCTAAGGTCTTACGTCAAGAGGGAAACAGCCCAGATTGATCGCTAAGGTCTCTAAATAATATTCTAAGTGAAAAAGGAAGTTTAAAAATCATGACAACCAGTAGGTAGGCTTGGAAGCAGCCATCCTTTAAAGAAAGCGTAATAGCTCACTGGTCTAGTTTTTTTGCGCCTAAAATGTATCGAGACTTAAGAAATTTACCGAAGCGGCAAGTTTATAAAAAAAAATATAAACGGTAGCGGAACATTCTGTATGTTGATAAAGATATGTTGTTAAATATATTGAAGATATCAGAAGAGAAAATGCTGGCATTAGTAACAAAAAATAATGAAATTAATCATTATCACCGTAAATCCAAGGGTTTCTATGTAAAAATGTATTTCATAGAGTGAAACGGCCCCTAAGAAAGATTTGACGAAAGCAAATTTTGATGGGATCATTTTTAAATTAAATTTTTTAAAAAAAGTGACAAAAAATTTCATTTTTTCAGGAAATAGCTTTTTTAAAAAATAAACCGTACCCTAAACCGACACAGGTGGATAGGTCGAGTAGACTAAGGTGGATGAGAGAACTATATTGAAGGAACTCGGCAAAATGACTCTGTAACTTCGGGATAAAGAGTACCTTTTTCAAAGGTGGCACAGAATAGGGGGTTGCGACTGTTTAATAAAAACTTAAGACTCTGCTAAATGGTAACATGATGTATAGGGTCTGACACCTGCCCGGTGCTGGAAGATTAATAGGAGATGTTTGCGCATCAAATGGAAGTCCCAGTAAACGGCGGCCGTAACTCTGACGGTCCTAAGGTAGCGAAATTCCTTGTCGGGTAAGTTCCGACCTGCATGAATGGTGTAACGACATCCCCGCTGTCTCCAATATAGACTCAGTGAATTTGAAATATCCGTGAAGATGCGGATTCTCTATAGTTAGACGGAAAGACCCCGTGAACCTTTACTACATCTTTACATTGTTATTTTATCTAATATGTGTAGCATAAGTGGAAGTCAATAAGACCTTTACGCAAGTAAATTGTTTAGACATTCTTGAAATACCACTCTTATTAAAATAAATAACTAATATATTTTATAGAAAGTGTATGGTTGGTAGTTTGACTGGGGCGGTCACCTCCTAAAGAGTAACGGAGGTGTACAAAGGTAAGCTCAAATTGGATTTGAATATCAATTGTAGAGCGCAATGGTAGAAGCTTGCTTGACTGTAAGATAGACATATCAAACAGGGACGAAAGTCGGTCATAGTGATCCGATAATTCTTGGTGGAAAGATTATCGCTCAACGGATAAAAGGTACTCCGGGGATAACAGGCTGATGACTCCTAAGAGCTCCTATCGACGGAGTCGTTTGGCACCTCGATGTCGACTCATCACATCCTGGAGCTGAAGAAGGTTCCAAGGGTTCGGCTGTTCGCCGATTAAAGTGGTACGTGAGTTGGGTTTAGAACGTCGTGAGACAGTTTGGTTCCTATCTTCTATAGATATTTTGAAAAATGCAAGAATCTAACTCTAGTACGAGAGGACCGAGAAGGGTAAATCTCTGGTGTATCGGTTGTTGAATAAGCATCGCCGAGTAGCTAAATTTATTTTGGATAATTACTGAAAGCATCTAAGTAAGAAACCATTCTTCAAATTTTTTCAAATGAAAACTGTAAAAGACGATTACATTGATAGGTTTAAAGTGTAAATATTGTAAAATATGCAGCTTATAAATACTAAACGTTTCAAATTTATTACATTAAAAAAAAATATATATGTTATATTAGTAATAATATAACATTATATAAAATAAATTATTATTATTTATTCTTTAAATAATATTTTATTAAATTATTAAACATTATTTTATTTTATGAAAAATATAATTAAAAAAAACTATTTAAATTTATTTTTTTTTTTATTCTTTTGCCTATTTTGGGTTGAACCTACTTTATGTGAAGGTGTTGATTCTTTTCAAGAAGAAAATTTATCTTCTAATGAAAATCATATGGGTAAAGAAAATAGAAATACTTCTGATTATTATAAGAAAGCCTTAATTTTAAGTGGATGTATAATATTAGTTAGTTTATGTTTTTTGTATTTTACTGGAAATAGTTTTGATAACAATATAAATGATATTGATGTTGATACTGTAACCAATGTTATCAAAGATATGGATATGCAAGTATCGGAGAAACGTACTCCAGCTGAACGGAGAGCTTTTATGAAATCTTTCCACGTTGGTTTACAAATACCCTCTTGGTGGTAAAAAAAGTAAAGTTATTTTTTACTTTACTTAATTATTTATTTTTTAAATATTTTTTATTATTTAAGAATTAACATATTTATGAATGATTTGACTTTCTTTGTAGCTCAATGGTAGAGCAAATGGCTGTTAACCATTAGGTTATTGGTTCGAGTCCAATCAAAGAAGTTATATAATTTACTATATATATAAAGGTCAAATAGCTAAGTGGTTTAAGGCAGTAGTTTGCTAAACTATCAGTTATTAATTTAATTCGTGGGTTCGAATCCCACTTTGACCTTTGTAAAAGATTATCAATTATGTAGTCTCAAAACCTTTTATTTAAATTTGCAATTGAAGATGATCAAATTCAATTAGGAAAAAAAAAAATTTATTAGAAACTTTATTTGTTAATAAAAATAAAAATCGTTTATTATTATCAGAACAAATAAATGAAAATAAAAGAGATATACTTACAAGTATTTTGTCAAAATATGAAAAAAACCATTTAATAAATGATCAAGTTTTTTTTAGTGTTATAAATATTTTAATTTAGAAAAACTTTTTAATTTTAATTTTGATTATGATGAATTGATGGTAGAAGTAAAACAATTAATTTATTTATCTGAAAATAATTTAAACAATCAAGAAAATGTTCGTAATTATTATCATACATTTTTTAATAAAAAAAGGTTCAACTTTAATTTTAAGTGATTTATTAATATCATTAGGTTTACCCTCAAATATTAGAAATATTTTCATTAAAACTTTAATAAAATTAGAAGAATTATAAATTTATTTTTATTAAATAATATTATTTATATATTGATAAATATAAAATAAAAGTGTATATTTTTTTTAATTTTATATTATATTAGATATTTTGATTTTAATTGTGGTAAATAAAAATACAACATCAATTATGTTATTACAAGCTGCAAAATTTGTAGGTGCTGGTTTAGCTACCATTGGTTTAGCAGGAGCTGGTATTGGTATCGGTTCTATTTTTAGTTCTTTAGTATTAGGTATTTCTAGAAATCCTTCTTTACAACAAGAATTAACTAAAACTGCTATTTTAGGTTTCGCATTAACAGAAGCTATTGCGTTATTCTGTTTAATGATCGCTTTCTTAATTTTATTCGCTTTTTAATTTAGAATAAAATATATATATTAATTTTATTTATTTAAAATTAATATAAGTATTCTTATAAAGTTTTATTTAATTATTTTAAATGATAATATATTTATTCTTTAAGAGATATAATTATTTGATTATATCTTATGCAATATTATATATATATCTTATTATGTTATTACTTTCTATTATATTTTTACCCTTATTAGGATCAATAGCTTCTGGTCTATTTGGTTTTTATATAGGACGTCAAGGTTCTGTATTTATAACTACTTTAACAACTTTTTTAACTTTTTTATTTTCATTAATAACTTTTTATAATTCCGTGACATACGAATATGAATATGTTATTTATTTAGCAACTTGGATTAACAGTGGATTATTTAACTGTAATTGGAGCTTTTTATTTGATACTTTAACTATTGTAATGCTTATAACTGTAACAAGTATTTCTACATTAGTTCATTTATATTCATCACAATATATGGCAGAAGATCCACATCTTTCAAGATTTATGTCTTACCTATCTTTATTTACCTTCTTTATGATTATTTTAGTAACAGGTGATAACTTTATTCAAATGTTTGTAGGTTGGGAAGGTGTTGGTTTTTGTTCTTTTTTATTAATTAATTTTTGGTTTACACGTTTACAAGCAAATAAAGCGGCTATTAAAGCAATGTTAGTAAATAGAATCAGTGATTTAATATTAATTTTAGGTATCTTAACTATTTTTTATAATATAAGATCTATTGAATATTTTAGTACTTTTGCCGCTATTTCAATTGTTGAAAATTTTAATTATATTTTTTTTAATTATAGTTTAAGTATTATTGATGTAGCGTGTATTTTAATATTTATAGGTGCTATGGGTAAATCAGCTCAAATTTTTTTACATTTATGGTTACCTGATGCAATGGAAGGTCCAACTCCTGTATCAGCTTTAATTCATGCTGCAACCATGGTAACGGCTGGTGTTTATTTAACTGCGCGTTGTTCACCTATGTTTGAATATTCAGTTTTATCTTTAAAAATTGTTACTATTATTGGAGCTGCAACTGCTTTTTTTGCAAGTACTGTTGGTTTAGTTCAAAATGATTTTAAAAAAATAGTCGCATATTCAACTTGTAGTCAGTTAGGTTATATGTTTTTTGCTTGTGGTTTATCTAATTACCCTTTAGCTATTTTTCATTTATCAAATCATGCATATTTTAAAGCATTACTATTCTTATGTTCAGGTGCAGTTATTCATGCAATGGGTGATGAACAAGATATTCGAAAAATGGGTGGATTAAGACGTATTTTACCTTTTACATATGTAATGTTTTTAATAGGTTCATTATCTTTAATGGGTTTTCCATTTTTAACAGGTTTTTATTCAAAAGATTTAATTTTAGAGATTGCTTTTGCAACGTTTAATGAAACCGGTCATTTTGCTTATTGGTTAGGAACAATAGCAGCTTTTTTTACAGCATTTTATTCAACTAGATTATTATACTTTGCTTTTTTAAGTGAAACAAATGCTCATAAAAATATTATTAAACATGCGCATGATGTTCCATTAGAAATGGGCTTACCTTTAGGTTTATTAGCTTTTGGTAGTATTTTTATTGGATATTTATCTAGAGATATGTTTGTAGGTTTAGGTTCAAATTTTTGGAATAATTCGATTTATATAAATCCAATTAATAATCAAATGATTGATGCAGAGTTTTTACCAACATTTTTTAAATTATTACCTGTTCTTTTAAGTTTTATAGGTTTATTTAGTGCTTTTTATTTATATTTTTTTAAATTTAAATTTTTTTATCAATTAAAAACATCAACTATTGGTTTATATTTTTATAATTTTTTAAATAGAAAATGGTATTTTGATAAAATTTATTATGAATTTATTAATCAATATATTTTAAAAATAGGTTATAATGTTACATATAAAATGGTTGATAAAGGTTTAATTGAAATGTGTGGTCCTTACGGTTTAATAACTATCTTTTCATATTTAAGTAAACAAATTAGTTTATTTCAAACTGGTTATATTTATCATTATTCTTTATTAATATTAATAAGTACAATTTTTTTAATTAATATTTTATTTGTTTCATTAATATATTCTTTTAATTATATCATTATTCTTTTATTATTTTTAGTATTATTTACTTTAAAAATAATAAAAAATAATATAAAAGTATAACAATATAATTTATTTATATAAAATTAATAATATAAATATTTTTATAGCGAAATGAGTATAAAATAGAATAAATTCGGAAGAAAAGGATTCGAACCTTTGATCTCCTGTTCCCAAAACAGGTGCATTCAACCAGACTATGCTACCTTCCGTATTGAAATAAATAATGATGGTAGGATTCGAACCTACAACATCAGGATTATGATTCCCACGTTCTACCATTAAACTACATCACTATTTTTATATTAATAAAAAATAATTTTAATTCATTCTATTATCATAAAAATTAATAATATTAATTTTTTTACTTTATAAGTACTACTATAAAACTAATAATATATAAAAAATATTATAAATATAAATTATAATTCCCTTTTATTTAAAAGTATTTATAATAAAATTTTATATTGATAACATGAATTTAATAAATTTCAGATTTTATAAAATTTTTTTTATTTATAATATTTTTTACAACCTCTTGGACTCGAACCAAGATACTAAAGCTTAGAAGGCTAATACTCTACCAGTTAAGTTAAGGTCGTTTTTAATTTTTATATTCCTTAATATTAAAGGTTGCTCTTAAACAATTTCTAGATAACTGTTTATAAAGATTTTTTGTTAAATAATTTTGTTTTTTCTTTTCTTTTTTAGTTAAAGTGACTGCACCGATTAATGCAATTAATAATATAATACCAGCTGCTAAAAAAAAAAAAGCATAATAAGTATATAAAATTTGACCAATTGTTTCTATATTTGTTATTGAATCTAATTTATATATAAATTGATGATAGATGATATTATTTTCAAAAAAAGATTGTTGTATTAAATGATAATATAAAGTAAATACTTTGCTAAAAACAACAAAAGTTTCTAAAAAAAAGATTAAACTAATTAATAAAATAATAGGAAGATATCCAAAATTATTATGATTATTTTGATCTATTAATACATTAATATCTAACATCATAATAACAAATAAAAATAAAACTGTAATAGCACCTACATAAATAATAATTAACATAATAGAAATAAATTCTACTTCAGAAATTAATAATAAACCAGTAGTACTTGTAAAAACTAATATTAAAAAAAAAGCTGAATATATTGTATTAGTAGAATATATTACAAATACAGCAGAAGTTAAAGCTATACTTGAAAAAAGAAAAAAAAAAATAGTTTCAAAATTCATATTTTATTTATAATGATAATAAATTTATTTTGTATATTGAAATATCACCATATATTTTAAAAAATACAATCATAATAGCTAAACCAATAGCTGATTCAGCTGCAGCTACTGTTAAAATAAGTAATGAAAAAACTTGGCCTATTACATCATCAATAAATACAGAGAAATATATAAAATTTAAATTAATTGATAATAACAATAATTCAATAGACATTAAAATAATTATTATATTTTGTCGATTTAAAATGATACCAAATAAACCTAAACAAAATAAAAAAAAATTAACAATAAAGTGATTTAAAACATTCATAATTTTAAAAGTTTTATTAAAATAATTAAATAATTTTTTTTATTTAATTATTTTATATCATACGATACTAATATCATTCATTTTTTTATATTTAATTATTTTTTAATTTCTAGGAAAAAATACTAATGTAAAAAGTGTTAATAAGACCTATGTATTAAGTTAATAATTCAGTAAATTAAAAATAGTTTACAAAATTTAAGCAATTATTATCAATTGAAAAATAATATACCAAAAAATAAATATAAATTAGAAACTTTTAATGATGTACCAAAAGAAATCTTTAAATGGCTTAAAGATTCTAAAAGTAAATCATTAATATTAAAAGGAGCAAGTAATATAGGTGAAACAAATTTTGCATTAGCACTTTTTAAAAATTTTGATCCAATAATAGTTGGTGATATTGAAAAATAAAAGAATTTAAAAAAAGGTTTTCATAAAGCTATTTTATTTGATGACTTTGATTTTAGTAAAATGTCAAGAAAAGATGTTATAAAATTTTTAGATATTGATTTTAAGATAGATTTTAGAGTTATATATGGTAGTAAAACATTACCAAATGATATTAAAAAAATATTTACTACAAATAAAAGGACTTAACTAAATTTGACAATTCTTTAGAAATACAGCGTCGAATGAAAATAATTTTTATTGAAGATAAATTATATATTATATAAAAAATAATATTTAAACCAATCAACAAAATATTCAAAATAATATATATAATATTAATTTAAGTTTAAATGATAATAATCAAAATCCTGAAAAATTATTAAACAAAATATTATTGATATTATTAGTGAAAGTGATGACGATATTGATAATTATAAATAAAATAAATAATTAATTATAGACAAGTGGGTGTATAAATAAACCCATTCGTTTATAATTATAATAAATAAATAAACGCATGTATTTATTTATAGTCATACTGTACTGAAAACGATACTATTTTGGTACCATTTTATGCATAAATGGTACCAAATTCTATCTTTATTTTTAAAAGGTTGCATATTCTAACACAAAATGTCTACGATCTGAACTTAAATTACCAATCTGCTCACCTATAAAATATCTCGATCTCTGTACTATTTGTTTATTACTATCATTTGGATAATATATAATTAAATCATACAAATATTTTAAATATATAATAGTTTTAAAAAAAATAATTATTAAAATGAATGAAAATAAGTTGAAATATATCTATAAAATATTCTGTAATAAAAATACCAGGTATATTAGTTAATATAATAAAGATTTATACTATATCAACTGCAATAAAAATTTTCTTAATTAACTGAAATTTATTATAATTTTTTGGTAAACTTTTATATTAAAAAATTAAAAAAAAAATAAATGATATAAAAAGAATTTGTTAAATATTTTAATAATTTTTTTTGTATTTAAAAATTGTCATAATATGCTTTTAAGTTTAAAACCTTTAGTATATATTTAAATAAAAAAACATTAAGTTTTTTTAATTATATTTTAAATAAAAATTATTATATTGATTCTATTTTAAATTTAAAAAGATTTTTGGTTTAATTTTAATAATTAAATCAAAAATCTTTTTTTAATATTAAATTAACCAATTAAAACTAATTAATATACTTGAAGTATATAAAAACCAACTAATAGTAAAAGGTAAGAAAGTTTTCCAACCTAACCTCATTAATTGATCATAACGATATCTTGGTAAAATTGCTCTTGCTACAACAAATAAAATAACAAAAAATACTACTTTTATACTAAACCAAAAAGGACCTGGTATAAA
>JACCDM010312820.1_pt1 | contig 23148 bp, 22 predicted proteins | sample 7445851 | NCBI WGS metagenome assembly JACCDM01 (sample SAMN15323438, study PRJNA562643) | freshwater metagenome | isolation source: river surface water | place: USA:Blue River Watershed | collected 2017-08-16
GAAATAATTCCCAACCATTTAATTGCCGGCCAGTTCAATGTAGGCTTTTTCGAAGAAATCGAGGTCATTTTCGGCAATATTTTGGAAGGTTTTATCTTGAAATTCATCAATAATCGATTGGATACGGCTATTATCCGCATTTTCTAAGGATACTATTTTGTCGGCAAACTCTGCCCCAATTTTAATAAATGCAGCATAATCTGCAGTCTGCAAGCTGGATAATTCTGAATCATCCATATCGCCAATTTTCACTTTCTCATTCAAATCCTCAGATGAGAACGTAAAATCAAATCCAGAATTGTGTGGAGAGAAAATTGTTTTTGAATCCTTGAAAATCGGATGGCTCCGGTAATAGGTTGAAATATATAAAGGCACTAAACTCGCCATCCAATCATTGCAATGAATTACATCTGGCGACCATCCTAATTTAATTACAGTTTCTAAAGCTCCTTTACAGAAGAAAATCGCACGTTCGTGGTTGTCAGCATAAAATGCATCTTCCTTATCGGTAAGTACATATTTCCGCTGAAAATAATCTTCATTATCTATAAAATAAACTTGCAATTTAGCTGCCGGAATACTTGCAACTTTAATTGTTAAGGGTTTCTCCTCATCCCCCATTGGAATAGTAATTCCAGACAAGCGAACTACTTCATGCAAACGATTTTTACGTTCATTAATTGAACCAAAACGAGGCACCAAGATTCGAATTTCCATTCCGCGTTCTTGCATCGCAGTAGGTAACGCGCGTACAAAATCAGCTATTTTGGAAGTATTGAGGAACGGATCTACCTCGCTGGAAACGTAAAGAATACGTAATTTAGACATGCTAAAATTAGTTAGGGGAATTTATCCCAAAAAACAAATGCAAAAATATAAAAAATTAATCGTAAATCCGCATCATTAATTGAGCAAAGGTCTTTATTTTGCCCTTTGATATTGAATTCCCACTAACCAGATGCTTAAATCAATCCTTAAATACACCCTCTCAACCCTACTAGCTGCCGCATTGCTCTACTGGGCCATAGATAAAAGTGATTTACGCTGGAATGATATTTTCGTCACATTTAAACAAGCCAACTACACTTGGGTGGGAATTTCACTTGCTATTGCATTGATTTCGCACGTTTTTCGGGCTTTGCGTTGGGAACAGTTACTGGGCGCACTGCACTATTATCCAGGAACTACACGAACTTTATCGGCTGTATTGATTGGCTATTTTGCGAATTTTCTTGTGCCGCGCATGGGTGAAGTCTCGCGTTGTGGCTCCTTACAAAAGACAGCTGATATCCCATTTGAAAAATCTTTTGGAACTGTAATCACAGAACGTATTGTGGATTTATTAGGACTATTGATCTTGGTAGGTTTAACTTTTTTAGTGGAGTGGAAACCAATCCAGCAATTCTTATTTCCCAACTTCAAGATACCATCTGCGCTTACATTGGGCGGATTAGCTAGTGGTACGATTGCTCTGTTAGCCCTACTCTGGGTTAAAAAAGATGCCCTTTTGACTTATTGGGATAGATTTTCAACAAATTCAAGCATTGGAAAAAAAATATTGGGCTGGGTTTTGGGGATTCGAAGTATTCAGGAGGTAAGCCAACCAGGCAAATTCATAGTTTATTCACTAGCTATTTGGATTGCTTATTTTTTGAACGCATACGCCCTGTTTTTAGCCTTTCCTGTAAGTGCTAATTTGGGACTTTCAGCTGCATTAACAGTATTAGTCATGGGGACTTTTGGCATGGCCACTCCTACCCAAGGGGGCATAGGCGCATATCATAGTCTGGTGGCGTCAGCGCTTGGATTTTACCTAATACCGCTTAAAGAAGCTACTTTATTGGCCACTTTTTTCCACGGAACTCAAATGGCATTGATCTTGTTATTGGGCGGATTAAGTTTTTTATTAACACTTTTTTTACCAAAAATATATGCCACACGAAACGGGTGATAAGATTTGTGACCTAGCTGTTGCCCTCGAGCGCAGAAGTGTATGGAAATCGAACGGAGAACACGTCGTTTTTACAAATGGCTGTTTTGATATTTTGCATTTGGGGCACGTAGATTACCTCGAGAAAGCACGCCAAACAGGCACCAAAATGATTGTTGGCGTAAATTCAGATGCCTCAGTCCGCATTCTCAAAGGCCCTGAGCGTCCCGTTAATTCAGCGTATGCTCGCGCACGAATTATTGCATCACTACAATTTGTTGACCTTGTTATCGTTTTCAATGAGGAAACACCTTTGGAACTAATCAATAAACTTCTTCCTGATATTCTCGTAAAAGGAGATGATTATTCGATTGAGACCATTGTAGGTGCCAAGGAAGTAATCAGCGCTGGAGGACAGGTAAAAACCATTCCACTTGTCCCTAGTTATTCTACCACAGGAATTATTCAAAAACTAAAACAATAATAAATATGTATTTCATTGCAATTATTTTCGGTGTCATGGGCATGCTCATTTCATGGCGTTTAAAATCTAAGTTCAAAACATATTCAGAACAAAGTCTCCAAAGTAACCTTTCGGGGGAAGAAATTGCGAATCGCATGCTTGCAGATCATGGAATAACAGATGTTCGCGTCATTACCGTGGAGGGCCAATTAACCGATCATTACAATCCCGCGGATAAGACCGTTAATTTAAGTGCAGATGTATTTCATGGTCGAAATGCAGCGGCAGCAGCGGTAGCAGCGCACGAATGTGGCCATGCGGTCCAACATGCCCGCGCTTACAGCTTTTTGCAATTTCGCAGTGCCATGGTTCCTATGTTAAACTTCGCGAATGGGTTTATGCCATTATTATTGATGGGTGGCATGATGCTCCTTTATTCTACGGGAAATACGACCGTATTACAAATTGGTGTTATCCTTTTCGCACTTGCGACCGTATTTAGTTTCGTGACACTGCCAGTTGAATTTGATGCGTCAAATCGGGCATTGGCCTGGATAAAAGCAAATAACATTGTTACGCCAGCCGAATACACGATGTCAAAAGATGCACTTTGGTGGGCAGCCATGACGTATGTAGTTGCCGCGCTAGGCATGTTAGCTCAATTGCTTTACTACCTTAACTTGTTGGGTGGGAGAAGAAACGATTAATTAGTCGCTAGACGTTAGTTTGAAACTACTCAATAAAAAAAGACGCGAAATTCGCGTCTTTTTTTTCTAATGTCTAAAGTCTAACGTCCAACGTCTATTTAGCTAGTTTACTCTTCCGATAACTATATCCAAAATAGATGACCACCCCGGCGAGACACCAGTAAAAAAAGCGTTCCCAATTCGTAGCCCCCATCTGTGTCATCAGATATAAATTCACAAGCAAGCCCAACACAGGGATTAGCGAAAGTTTATGGGTAAAACTGAAGATGGACAAAGCAAACCAAATGATGAAAAATCCAGTCATAATTGCATGGTCTCCCTTGGTTTCTCCCGAAAAATATCCTTGGAACCAGGCCGACCACGAAGCTGAATCCGGAAGTGAAAGATAAAGCGCGATTAACCACGCGACTCCTACCCATATCCCAGCATTCAAATAAGGTATCTTAAACTTTGATTTTTTCTGATTTTCAGGATCTAAATCTAACACCAGCACCCCCCCACAAACCAAAACAAAAGCAAATAATGTACCTATACTGCTCAAATTAATTACCTCTTCTACATTTGCAAACAAAGCAGGAACACCTACCAATACACCGGTCATAATCGTAGAAAAAGATGGCGTATGGTATTTTGGATGAATTCGAGAAAAAGCCTTTGGCAGTAAACCATCCCTTGACATGGTCATCCAAATACGCGGCTGACCCAACTGATACACGAGTAAGGCAGAGGTCAAGGCAATTACGGCACTCGCCGCCACCACACCTGCCACTCCAGGTAAATTTACCTTCATAAACATAAATGCCAACGGATCTTCAATGCCCGCCAATAAATGAGAAGGCACAATCCCTGTCAGAACGAGCGTGACCATGACATATAATACGGTACAAATCAACAACGCCCACATCATTGCCTTGGGAATGTCGCGTTGGGGATTTTTACATTCCTCCGCCGTTGTAGATATGGAATCAAATCCAATGTAAGCAAAGCAAACAGCAGCCACACTCTTTAAAACACCCGAAATCCCATTGGGCGCGAAAGGCGTCCAATTTTCTACTTGGACATAAAATGCACCTACGCCAACAACGATAGCGATGACTCCCAACTTCAATACCACTAACACATTATTTGTGTTTTTAGATTCCTTAATTCCAATATATACCAAATAAGTAATGGCTACTGTGATCACCAAAGCTGGGATGTTAGCCACAAAGTGCCAACCAAAAATTGTTGGCGCTGAAGCAAAAGCTGCATATCCTTCCCGCACATTCACCGACATAGATTCAAGTGTTTGGCCTGATTGCATACCCAGCTCAGCCGTGGAAAACGCACGTTTTGCGGATAAATAATCCATTGTCAGGTATTCTGGAACATGAAAACCTAAGCCTTCGAGTAAGTCGACAAAATACTTAGACCATGAAATAGCAACTGCAACATTTGAAATGGCATATTCTAGCAATAAATTCCACCCTAAAATCCAAGCGACTATTTCGCCCAAACTTGTGTAGGCATAGGTATATGCACTACCTGAAATAGGTACAGTAGCGGCAAAACGAGCGTAACAAAAGGCCGTAAACATACATGCCAAAGCTGTGAAAACGAACAACATCGAAACGGCCGGGCCACCATTTGCTGAAGCTTGCCCGATTGCTGAAAAGATACTTGCTCCAATAATTGCGGCAACGCCCATAAATGTCAAATCGCGAACACCCAGATTTCGGACTAAATGATCTCCAGCCAAATTCTCCATTTCCAATTGATCCGAAATGATTTTATCGATTGACTTCTTTCTAAAAAAGGATTCCCACATAAGTTTCATTTGTTGACTAAGCAACAAAAATACATCTTTATCAAAGAAATTCTAATTAAACGAAAACACTTACCTTTGCAACATGTCCATTGCAATTGTCATCTTAAACTTTAATGGCCAACATTTCTTGGCGAAATTCCTCCCCAAAGTGCTTGAAACAAGCCCGCAGGCAGAGGTAATTGTTGCCGATAATGGTTCGACAGACAATTCAGTAGATTGGATGAAGTCGCAATTCCCAGCGGTGCGATTAATTTGCTCAGAAAAAAATGAAGGTTATGCGGGTGGCTATAACACCGCATTGGCTCAGGTGAAAGCAGATTACTATGTACTGATGAACTCAGATATAGAACCAAAGAAAAATTGGCTTGATGGTTTATTAGATTACATGGAAAACAACCCAAGCGTTGCCGCCGCACAACCCTACATTCTTTCCTATGACAAACCAGCTAGCTTCGAATATGCAGGTGCGGCAGGCGGATATTGGGATTCCTTTGGCTATCCATTCTGCCGTGGCAGGATTTTTGATACATTAGAAGAAAATACCGGCCAATACCCAACGAGCCTAGTGAACTGGGCAACGGGTGCCTGTTTGCTCGTTAGATCAAAAGCCTACTGGGAAGTAAGTGGACTCGATGCGAATTTCTTCGCTCATATGGAGGAAATAGATTTTTGTTGGCGACTTCAACGGGCCGGCTATCAAATCGCCGCAGTGTCAACTAGTGAAGTACTCCATGTAGGTGGAGGTACATTGCCACAAGGAAATCCGCATAAAACATATTTGAATTTCAGAAATAATCTGATTCTACTCTATAAGAATTGGAATCCGCAAACCAAATTTCAAACTATTTTAGGACGCATGATTTTAGATGGAATCGCTGGAATCCAATTTGTGGCTAAAGGGGAATTCAAACAATTGCTAGCTGTATTAAAAGCACACCGAGACTTTTATGGCTATCTGTTACGTGAAAAAGGGGAATATAATTTAGCTAAAAATCAACAAAAAGTTTGGACACAAAGCTACCCTAAATCAATCGTATGGGCATATTTTGTACGTGGAATTAAAAATTTTAGCGGACTTAAATTTTAAATATCCCAAACAGAAGGATTATTTCGCTGACGTAAGTAACGGCGAATATTCATCCAAAATGCCAGGAACAAATAAATAATGATGGGTGAACCTAATGTCAGAAAAGACGTATAAATGAAATACAAGCGAATACTACTTGTAGAGATTTTAAACTTTTCACCTAGGTGTGTACAGACTCCAAAAGCTTGATTCTCAACGAAGTATTTCAATCTGTTCATAAAGCGAAAAAAATATTTTCAAAAATACTTGAAAAAAAAGGCAATTTCAGAATCAAATTAGCAATAGTTAAAATTATTATATAATTTATAAAAATAATACAAATATATTTTTTAAAAACTGATAATTTTTTTTAAATAGCTTGCATACAATTTAATTTTTTATACATTTGGACACTTAAAAGATTTAATTCAGCTATAGCTCAGACCTTCCCTCTCTAGTATCTTCCTCTTTCACTAGTTTTTGATTCTACAGTTTGCAAAGTTTGACTTGACGGCAGAAAGGTTTATTTAGGTATTAATTTTTAACATTTTTTTTATGCAAACTGGTAAAGTAAAATTTTTCAACGAAACTAAAGGTTTTGGATTCATCGTTGACGATCAAACAGGTGAAGACATTTTCGTTCACGTAACTGGCCTTTCAGGTGTTACAATTCGCGAGAATGATTCAGTATCTTACGAAGTTACTGACGGAAAGCGTGGAGCAAACGCTATCAACGTAAAGAAAATCTAATTTTCTTACGGATTTTTGATTAGAGCAAATCAGTAGATTTCAATATATATTTATTGCCCCATTGATCTCTAGTTAAAGAGAAATAAAAAAGCCTTCATTCGAAGGCTTTTTTATTTTAGTCAATCCAAGCAATAACTTCTTCTTTTGTAGGCATCGCAGCATCGATCTTCAACTTCTTCCGCATCCCACCTAAGTCATTAAACACTTTATTGGGATTTGCTTCCTTCAGGGCATCCAACGTCAATATCCCCATTTTTTGCAGCGCAGGAATCCAGATCTCTGGCACCCCAGCTTGAACAAAATCTCCATCAGAAGAAACTTCTTTAATCACTTCTGGACGCATTTGCGGGAAAAATAATACTTCCTGAATGGAAGATTGATTGGTCATGAGCATCGTCAATCGATCAATTCCAATACCGATACCAGAAGTAGGTGGCATCGCATATTCCAATGAACGTAAAAAATCGAAATCCATCGCCATTGCCTCATCATCCCCTTTCTCTGCCAGGCGCAATTGATCTTCAAAACGCTCTTTTTGATCAATAGGATCGTTTAATTCCGAATAGGCATTTGCAATTTCTTTCCCATTAACAAACAATTCAAAACGTTCAACTAAGCCAGGCTTAGTCCGATGCTTCTTAGTTAAGGGTGACATTTCAACAGGATAATCCGTGATAAATGTAGGTTGAATTAAATTTGCCTCTACTTTTTCTCCGAATAACTCATCTATCAATTTCCCCTTGCCCATTTGTTCATCCACTTCCATTCCTAATCCTAAGCAATGTGCACGTAATTCCGTTTCAGACAAGGCATCTACATCCACTCCTCCATACTGTAAAATTGCCCCTGAGATAGTTAAACGAGGATATGGGCCCGCAAATTCGATCAGATTTTCACCCACTTGAATCTTGGTTTGACCATGCAATGTTTGTGCTACTGTTTGAAAAATGGTCTCCGTCAAATCCATCATCCAATGGTAATCTTTGTAGGCTACATAGAATTCCAACGATGTAAACTCTGGATTATGGGTCCGATCCATCCCTTCATTGCGGAACATTTTACCAAACTCATAGACGCCATCGAAACCACCAACAATCAATCGCTTCAAATACAATTCGTTCGCAATGCGCAAGTAAAGCGGCATGTCAAGCGTATTGTGATGGGTATTAAACGGACGAGCAGCTGCCCCACCGTGAACCGCTTGCAACACAGGCGTTTCTACTTCTAACCAGCCGCGCGAATCAAACATAGTACGCATCGTTGAGATAATCTTCGCGCGCTTCACAAAAATATCCCTCACCTGCGGATTAACGATCAAGTCTACATACCTCTGACGATAACGCATTTCAGGATCTGAAAATGCATCATACGTTTGGCCATCTGCCTCTTTGACAACAGGTAAAGGGCGTAAAGCTTTTGACAGCAACGTGAATTCCCGGACATGAACAGAGATTTCGCCTACTTGTGTCGTAAATGCATATCCCTTAACACCGATAATATCACCGATATCCAATAACTTTTTAAAAACCGTATTATAAAGCGTTTTATCCTCACCAGGACATAAATCATCCCGACGGAAATACAATTGAATGCGACCTGCTGCATCTTGCAATTCTGCAAATGAAGCATTTCCCATAATTCGAAAACCCATCAAACGACCCGCCAATACCACTTCCTGAAAATTATTCGCTTCGGGGGAATATTGAGCCAATATTTCGGCTGAATGCACATTCACAGGATATTCAGCCGCAGGATACGGATCAATACCTAATGACATCAACTCATTTCGCTTTTGTCTTCTTAATTGTTCTTGCTCACTTAAAATCATTCGAATATTCGTTGGGTAAAATGAAGCCACAAAAATAGCCAATTCCCTTGGCAAATAAAATTTTATCAAAATTCTTAAAACTTGTTAACAAGTCCACAAGGAATTCATTTTTACGTTAAATTCGTGCACAATTTAACAAGCAAAAAATGGAAATGAAAAATCAGTTAAAATCCTATGTAGTCATAGCCTTATTATCTAGTGGCGCAACACTAGGGGCTTATCAATTATTCAATATGGGTTCATCAACTACCATAAGTGATGCACCCTCCGCTTTCTCACAAAACGTTTCCACCATCAGTACCCCCGGAAATCCAGGCGAATTCACTTATGCAGCAGAGAAAACTACACCTGCAGTTGTTCACATTAAAACAAAAATGGAACAACGTGGTCGTCAATTCTCCAGCCCATTTGAAGATTTATTCGGTGGATTTGGCGATCCATTTGGCGGCGGTGGGCGCAGACAAGGACCTCAGCAACAAGAAGCGTCCGGATCTGGTGTTATCATCAGTTCAGATGGATATATCGTAACAAATAATCACGTCGTAGCTGAAGCATCTGAAATTTCAGTTATGCTTAATGATAAGCGTGAATTTAAGGCCAAAGTTATTTCGACGGATCCTTCCTCAGATTTAGCTGTGATTCAAATCAAAGCAACAGGACTACCATTCTTGAACTTTGGTGATTCCGATAATTTAAAAGTGGGCGAATGGGTACTTGCTGTAGGTAATCCATTTAATTTAGAGTCAACTGTAACGGCAGGTATTATTTCAGCTAAAGGTCGGCAAAACATCATCGATCGTGATGGCGCTACCAATCCACTAGAATCATTTATTCAAACAGACGCTGCGGTTAATCCGGGTAATTCAGGAGGTGCATTAGTCAATTTAAAAGGGGAGTTAATTGGCATTAATACAGCCATTTATTCACGTACAGGACAATTCGCCGGTTATTCTTTCGCAGTTCCGGTTAGCATCGTCAAGAAGGTTTCTGGAGATTTAATTAAATATGGAAACGTTCAACGTGGATTCTTAGGTGTTAATATCTCAGAAGTAAATGCCAAACTTGTCGAAGAAAAAGATCTAAAATCAACTACTGGAATTTATGTAGGTGGTTTCTCTGAAAATTCAGCAGCAAAAGATGCGGGTATTAAAATCAATGATGTCATCACGAAAGTAGATGGGATTGAAACGAAGTCAACATCCAAGTTAATGGAGATTGTTGGCAGCAAACGCCCTGGCGAGCCAGTTCGTGTAACTGTAAACCGCGATGGACAAACCAAAGAGTTCACTGTTACCCTGAAAAATAAAGATGGAAATACATCCATCATCAAAGGAGAAACGGGTGAATCTTACAAATCAGAATTCTTAGGAGCTAAATTTGGCCCAATTACAAATGCTGATAAAGAGAAATTCAATGTCAACTCAGGTGTTAAAATCGTGGAGGTTTCTCCAGATGGCCGCTTGGAAATGTATGGCTTATCCAAAGGATCTATCATAACTAAAATCAATGATAAGGTAGTTACCAATCCTAAAGAGGCCGCTGAATTACTTGAAGCACGCAAAGGCAGAACAAAGCTAGAAGGTGTGGATGTAGATGGGTCACGCTTTATCTATGTGCTATAAGAAGTCGTCAGTCGTCAGTCGCTAGTCACTAGTCGTCACATCAGCACTAGTCACTAGCGCTAGTCAAAATAAAAGCCCTACTTGGAAATCCAGGTAGGGCTTTTAAATTTTTATGTAAACTTACTTAACTGTACACTAGTAACTGGTGACTATTTCCGATAGGTAACAGTTTTAACCGCTGCGATTGTACGCTCTATGCTCGGCAAAATCTCTTCGATCAACGTAGGTGCATAGGGTAATGGTAAGTCGCGCGAATTAACACGAACAACTGGCGCATCTAAATAATCAAAGGCCCAACGCTGCAAGTGATATGTAATTTCAGATGAAATAGCCGCTAACGGATTTGCTTCTTCAACGACCACACAACGGTTTGTTTTCTTTACCGATTCAACAACAGTCGCATAGTCAATAGGACGAACAGTACGTAAATCGATTACCTCTACACTGAATCCTTGCTTTTCTAATTCCTCCACAGCCGGCATAACCACACGTGAAAGCATTTTACCAAATGTAACGATGGTTACATCTTTCCCTTCCTTCACGATGGATGCCTTCCCGATCGGGATTAAATATTCTCCATCAGGTACAAGTCCCTTATCACCATACATTACCTCCGACTCCATGAAAATAACAGGATCATTATCACGAATAGACGATTTAAGCAAGCCTTTTGCATCAGCAGGATTGGATGGAACTACAACCTTCAATCCTGGTGTATTCGCAAACCAATTCTCAAAATTAGATGAGTGCTGTGAAGACAATTGACCCGCATTACCTGTAGGACCACGGAAAACAATCGGACATGAATATTGACCTCCCGACATGGACATCAACTTAGCCGCCGAATTTATCACTTGATCAATCGCGACCAAAGAGAAATTGAACGTCATAAACTCAACAATTGGACGAAGTCCATTCGCAGCAGCACCCACAGCGATACCACCAAAACCTAATTCAGCAATTGGAGTATCAATAACACGATCTGGACCAAATTCGTCCAACATCCCCTGTGACACCTTATAAGCACCATTGTATTCAGCAACTTCCTCCCCCATCAAAAAGACCGTGTCATCACGTCTCATTTCCTCTTGCATCGCCTCACGTAAGGCTTCTCTAAATTGAATTTCTCTCATAATATGTTCTTAGTTGTGGGTCTACCCAAGCGGGAACAAAATTAGGTAAGAAAAAGCATTCCACAAAACCAAAATTAAGGTTACAAAACACCCATTTTGCCAAATTCCTCGTATTTTTGAATTTAAATCGAAATATTTCCTACATGTCTGTTCAAATCGGCCCAATTTCACAATCGCTCACCCGCTACTTATCCGAAAATACGTATTCGCATGTGGCAGTTATTGTGGACGAACAAACAAACAAGTTCTGCCTACCAAAAATAAAGTCGTTACTCCCAACCAAATTCACTAAAATCGTCATTAAATCCGGGGAAGAAAATAAAACAATTCAAACCTGCGCACGAATTTGGGATGCGATGACACGGGCCAACATGGACCGACATGGCCTTGTCATCAACCTAGGCGGAGGTGTAATCGGCGATATGGGAGGGTTTTGCGCAGCTACATACAAGCGAGGAATAGATTTCATTCAGATACCCACCACCCTTCTAGCACAGGTAGATGCTAGTGTAGGTGGTAAATTGGGCATTGACTTCCAACATTATAAAAACCATATTGGTGTTTTTCAATTACCCAATGCCGTGCTCATAGATCCTGAATTTATTCTGACGCTACCCGCGCGGCAAAAACTTTCCGGATATGCCGAGATAATCAAACATTGCCTAATTAGAGACGAAGAAAAATGGGAAGAAATCAGCCACAAATCAGTTGATGAAATTGACTTTGCCGACTTGATCAGCCATTCCGTAGACATAAAAAAAGCAGTAGTTGCCGAAGATCCCAAAGAAGCCGGATTGCGCAAAATTTTGAATTTTGGACATACCCTAGGACACGCAGTGGAAACCTATTTATTAAACCTAGGTAAACGCCGAATTCTACATGGCGAAGCGATTGCTGTCGGGATGATTATGGAGTCATTTATTGCATACGATCGTCAGTTGATCAGTCAAGAGGAACTTGAATCGATTGAGATTTACTTATTTGAAACGTATGGCCGCGTAAAATTAAGTCCAGACGAAATTCCAGCCATCATTAAACTTACGGCACAAGATAAGAAGAACAAAGGAAGTGAAATTAGATTCTCCTTGCTCACAGGTATTGGAGATTGTGGATATGATATTCCCGTAACGGCATCTGAAATGAAAAAGGCAATTGCCTATTACATCGGCTAGCTACTCAATAACCTGAGGTACTTTAAAATATTTTTCGTTCACATCTGGTCCTAAAGCAAGTGCTTTTGAGCGATCCAAACCAGCTCCAGCCACATCCGCACGAAAGTTATTCAATGAGGAGGTCATATGCACCAAAGGGGCTACACCCGAAGTATCCACCGCATTAAGCGCTTCCATCCAATCTAACACTTTGTTGATCGAATCTTGCATTTCACCAACATTGGATTCCTTCAATTCCAAGCGAGCTAAGTGTGCGATCTTCACTACATCATCCTTCGTTACCTTCATCTTTTTTAGGCTTTAATTTTTTATCCTCTGGCATTTCTTTATCCAAAAAGGAATTTAATACATCGCGATTCATGGTAGTCGTAATCTGACCGAAAGAATCAATATTCATTTCAAATCCAGCTAAATCTGGATGTACTTTAGGTCCCTTTGGTGTTGATTTAGATTTACCTTTCATGATCCCAATGTTGGAAAAACAGCCAATGCCACACGTAAACGTTCAATCACTTCCGCTTTCCCCCACAAATGCATTGAAATCATTAAATCTGGACCCGCACCATTTCCACTTAAGGCAACGCGCAAAATTTGCATCACCTTTCCCATTTTAATTCCAGCTGCTTCAAGCGCAGTTTGGATCGCTTGCTTGATTCCATCTGCGTCCCATGCAGTGCAATTGGGTAAACTTTCAGCAATTACCTTTAATCCATTTTGGGCTTCTAAAGTCCATTTGCTAGCGAGAACTGCTTCATCATAGACCGAAGGTCGTGTAGAAAATTCGTCGACCAACGCACTAATCTCTTGCGGAAAAGTCACGCGATCTATGAACAAACTTACAAACGCTTGCGCATCCGATTCTGGCAAATGCGGTAAACATACACGCGCCAATTCCAATGTATCTACTTGCTTTAAGTATTGTTGGTTAAACCACTTCGCTTTATTGACATCGAATTTAGCGCCAGCCTTATTTATTCGCTCTAGTGAAAAAGCATCGACCAGCTCCGCTAAACTAAACAACTCTTGCTCTGTTCCTGGGTTCCAACCTAAAAATGCTAGGAAATTCAACGTAGCGGAGGGCAAATAACCTTCTTGTTTAAATCCCTTCGAAACCGCACCCGTTTGTGGATCCACCCACTCCATTGGAAAAACAGGGAATCCACCTAAATCTGCATCTCTTTTGGATAATTTACCATTTCCTTCTGGCTTCAATAATAGCGGAAGATGTGCAAATTGTGGTGCTTTCCAACCAAAAGATTGATACAATAAAATATGCAATGGGGCAGAAGGCAACCACTCCTCTCCACGAATAACATGCGTTATTTCCATGATATGATCATCGACTACATTCGCCAAATGATAGGTAGGCATGCCATCCGATTTCATTAAAACCTTATCATCCATACTCGAAGTATGCACATGAACCCAGTCGCGCACACTGTCTTGAAAACGAATCTCTCCTTTGGCAGGTACTTTTAAACGAATCACGTAGGGAGTATCTGAGGCCAACAATGCATCAACTTCATCGGGGGACATCGCTAATGAATTACGTAATTTAACCCGCGTTAGCGCATTGTATTGAAAAGCTGATCCTTTACTTTCAAACAAGGTCCGCATGGCATCTAACTCTTCCGAAGAATCAAACGCATAATATGCCTTTCCTTCTTGAATTAACTGATCCGCATACTGTTTATAAAGTGCCTTACGCTCGCTTTGGCGATAAGGAGCATGCGGACCATCTGTTCCCACACCTTCATCAGGACTAATACCTAGCCAAGCCAAACTATCTAAAATATACTGTTCTGCACCAGGCACAAAACGTGTTTGATCGGTATCTTCTATGCGTAAAATAAACGTACCACCTGTTTTACGCGCAAATAAATAATTATATAAAGCTGTTCGAACTCCACCAATATGTAGCGGGCCCGTAGGACTTGGGGCGAATCGAACGCGTACTTTTTTAGACATGACTTAGGATTTATGGGCAATACAAGAAATTTCAACACGAACATCTTTCGGTAGGCGTGCTACCTCTACAGTCTCTCTCGCTGGAAAATTTTCACTAAAAAAAGAACCGTAAACAGCATTAATTTGCGCAAAGTGCCCCATATCTTTGATAAAAATGGTGCATTTTACAATGTCTTGGTAGGTATAACCGGCAGCCGCTAAAATATGACCTAGGTTTTTCATGACTTGCTCCGTCTCCTCTTCAATTGAAACTCCAGCTTCGAAAGCTGCCAATGCGATTTGGCCAGATACATACAAGGTGCCGTTTGCTTCCACCGCCTGAGAATATGGCCCAATAGCCGCGGGAGCATCAGGCGAAAAAATGATTTTTTTTGTCATACCTTTGAAATAGAGATGCAAGTTACCAAAATTTGCTCGAATCCTCGAGCGGACAGAGATTGAATTTTCATGCGGATAGACCTCAAAAAACGACTCATACGAAATAAAGGAATTGGCTTTATGCTACTTTCTTCCTTATGTTTTGCCCTCATGTCAGCCATTGCTAAATCCATGAGTAGCCGTTTTGGGTCCGTTGAACTTGTATTTTTTCGCAGTGCTGTGGGCCTTCCCTTCTTGCTAGCAAGCCTTTACCGAAATCCACCTACACACCAGCAGGGCGGTAAACTATACTTTCTTATATTTCGTGGTTTATTAGGCGCATTTACGCTGTATTGCCTATTTTTCACCTTAGAGCACCTTGGACTTTCCCTGACCAATACCTACGGACAGGCATTCCCATTATTTATTGCCATTTTTAGTTTCTTTATTTTCCCCAATGAACGACTTTCTAGCAAGCAGGTATTGTTCTTAATTATGGGATTTGGTGGAATTTTATTGATTTTTCAACCCGAAGCACAAGGCCAACTGCTACACCATGCTACGGGAATTGTATATGCCATGGGAACGGCACTTGGATATATCGCCATCAAAGAAGTACAAAAATATTATGACTCACGCTGGGTGGTTGTATCCTTTATGGCTGCTGGTTTTGTTGCATCTAGTATTTCACTCGCGCTAGGTACCTGGGGCAATTTCCCAAATAGTTTTTTTACAGGTAACTGGGTTACACCCGTTGGACTAGAATGGCTATGGGCACTCATCATGGGACTTTTAGCCCTGGGTGTACAATATTTCACCACACAAGCCCTTCTTCATGAAAAGACAAACATTGTAGGCGCAGTAGGCAACAGCGCTGTTTTGTTTTCGCTACTTATTGAAATTGTGCTCGGCCACGGATTTCCATCTGCTATTGTTTGTTTAGGCATGGGCCTGGTGATTTGGGGGAGCTATGAAGTGGGTAGGAAGAGGTAAAAAGAAAGAGGTGAGAGATCGGAAGTTATTTTTTATTTACACGAGTAAACAAAAACTTCTTATCTCTCACCTCTTATCTCTTACTTTAAAATCTGTTATGCTGTCGCAGAGTTCATCACTTCCGTTTGCTTACGGATAGATTCCAAGTGCACCAACTTAAATAATTCTTCTACAAATTCTGGATATAACGCCAAGCCATTTGCTTGATTAGCGCGATCATTATGCAATTGCTTCCAACGATCTAACTGTAAAACGGCAACGTTATTATCACGCTTGTATTCACCTAGTTTCTCAACTACGGACATACGAGCAGCTAAAACCTCTAATAATTCACGATCGATATTGTCAATTTTCTCGCGAAGTCCAGCTAATTCATCTGAGAAATCAGCACCGTAATTTGCATTACGCACCTCTAACTCACGAAGCATTTCACCTAACTTCTCCGGAGTAACTTGCTGTGAAGCATCTGACCAAGCAGCATCCGGGTCACGGTGTGTTTCGATGATCATACCATCGTAGTTCAAATCCAAAATACGTTGAGATAACTCCATCAATAATGCACGCTTTCCAGCCATGTGAGATGGATCACCAATCAAAGGCATTTGTGGAAACAAACGCTTCAATTCTACAGCCATTGCCCACATCGGCGAATTACGGTATTTTGTTTCTTGTGCATTAGAAAATCCACGGTGAATAGCTCCTAATTTTTTGATACCCGATCCTTGTAAACGCTCGAACGCTCCAACCCATAGCGCCAAATCAGGATTAACCGGATTCTTAACCAACACTGGAACATCAACTCCTTTCAAGGCGTCCGCTAAATCTTGTACATTAAATGGATTAACCGTTGTACGGGCTCCAATCCACAATACGTCAACACCATATTTCAAAGCCAATTCAATATGCTCTGGGGTCGCAACCTCAATAGCCAAAGGCAAACCAGTTTCTTTCTTCGCTTCCACTAACCATTTTAAAGCTGGTTCTCCCATTCCCTCAAAACTTCCTGGTCGTGTACGTGGTTTCCATACACCAGCACGCATAATGTGCGCGTATCCTTCCGCTTTAATACGGCGAGCTGTTTCTAATACTTGCTCCTCAGTTTCAGCTGAACATGGACCCGCAATAATTAACGGCTTACCTTCAGTCTGAATCCATTCCTGCATAGGTACTATGTCTAAATTGGCATTCATATTTTTTGGATTAACAAGGACAAAAGCCCCCTATTTTTTTTGTTTATTTATTTCTAAAAATTCAGAATATCGAATGATATATTCTCTTATATTTGCACCCTACTTTTGAAATAAATGAATCAACCTTCGTATTCAAAGACCTTGAATCAATTATCATTCGAAGACACAAAAATTGCCTTCTCATCAAAATCTGATTTCAAGCTCAGTAAGTCCTACTGGATTTTCGCTGCTATGAATCAAATTTGGATTGTAAAGTTAGGGACTTTTTTTATCAAACTGCTCCTTTTTCTGCATTTTCCCATTAAAAAACTGATTAAAACAACCCTTTTCGAGCAATTTTGCGGGGGTGAAAGCATCGAAGAATGTCAAAAAATCATAGCCGAACTTCAAAAAGGAAAAATAGGTACGATACTAGACTACTCAGTCGAAGGGGAAGAAAGTGAGAAATCCTTTCAAAAAACGAAAGGTGAAATTCAAGAAACCATCCGAAAGGCACATCAAGATTCAGCAATTCCGTTTGCTGTCTTTAAGATGACTGGAATTTTCCAAGTCGAATTATTAGAAGAATTTCAGACCGAGGCCGGCCTATCCGAGGAAAATGAGGAAGCCTTCCAGCATAGTAAAGATTTACTCGAAGAAATTTGTCAGCTTGCCGCTGATCTACAGGTAAAACTTTTTATTGATGCCGAAGAAAGTTGGATTCAAACGACCATCGATATTCTGACGTACGAAATGATGGAGAAATTCAATAAAAATGAAGCCATTATCTTTAATACCTACCAAATGTACCGCGTAGATATGTTGGCAAACCTAACGCAAGCCATCGCTACGGCCGAAGCCAAACAATACCACCTAGGGGTTAAGCTAGTTCGAGGTGCCTACTTAGAAAAAGAGCGCCAGCGGGCACATGAAGATGAGTATTCAGAACCTCTTCACAAAGAAAAATCTGCGACTGATCACGATTTCAATCTGGGCATGCAGCTATGCCTTGATCATATCAACTCCGTGAATTTTTGTATCGGAACGCACAATGAAGCAAGTTGCCTGCAATTAACCCAGGCAATGCAGGAATCCCACATTCCTAACGACCATCCACACGTATATTTTGCCCAATTATTAGGCATGTCAGATAATATTAGTTACAATTTGGCTGCAGCGGGATACAATGTAGCAAAATATGTACCCTATGGACCGATTGAGTCCGTGATGCCTTATTTATTCCGTCGCGCTGATGAAAATAGTTCAATCGCGGGACAGACATCACGGGAATTTATACTTTTACAAAAAGAAGTACGTCGAAGAAAAACTGCCTAATGAAATCTAACTACCGTTATTTTCTACTCAGTCTGCTGATAATTTGCATAGATCAACTCATAAAAATCAGTGTTCATTTCTTCATGGAACCTGGTTATTTTGGACAAATCGAACTACTTGGCCCCTATGTCAAATTACACTATACATTGAACCCAGGCATGGCATTTGGTATGCAATTGGGATCCGAATATGGCAAATTGATTCTTACCTTGTTCCGCATTATAGCTATGTTTGGTATTGGTTACTTTTTATATCAATTAACTGTCAAAAATAATAAGCCACTACTTCTCACCTGCGTTGCTCTAGTGCTTGGGGGTGCGGTTGGCAACTTGATCGATTCGGTCTTTTATGGTATTTGGTTTGATAATGCTCCGCTGGAATCACCTATCCGACTATTTCATGGACAAGTAATTGATATGTTTTTCTTTGATTTTTGGGAAGGTGTTTTACCTACATGGATTCCTGTTTGGGGTGGAAGTTATTACTCAACTCCCATATTTAATTTTGCCGATGCGGCTATTTTTTGCGGCGTAGTCATTATCTTATTCTTTCAAAATAAACTCTTCCAGAAAGAAGATTAAGACACATGGGCGATTATTCGCTTTTTCTTTTGCTAGCATTGCTTGCTGAAATCATTGGCACTGTTAGTGGATTTGGTTCTTCCATACTTTTTGTTCCCATTGCTTCCTTCTTCTTAGACTTTAAACTGGTACTGGGTATTACAGCCGTTTTCCATGTCTTTAGTAATCTGGCCAAAATCTATTATTTCCACGAGGGAATAGATAAGCATATCGTCATTAAGCTGGGTATTCCTGCTGTGGTTTTTGTTACGCTGGGCGCTATTTTGACCAATTATATTCCACAAAAGTCCATTGAATTGGCGATGAATATCCTTATTCTAGCGATCACACTTTATTTAATTTCAGGTCATGCACGAACAATCAAAAAAACAAGCCAAAATCTATATCTAGGAGGAACAGTTTCTGGTTTTTTGGCAGGGTTAATTGGTACCGGCGGAGCCGTTCGTGGGATTATTCTAACTGCGTTTAATCTAGAAAAAAATGTCTTCATTGCAACCTCAGCTATGATTGATTTAGGCGTTGATTCAAGTCGGGCTGCTGTTTATATTGCAAATGGATATTTTAGCAAAGAACACCTCTTTCTTATCCCTTTTCTAATTCTAATTAGCATTGCAGGCTCTTATTTCGGGAAGTTAATCTTGAGATATATCCCCGAGAAGGCATTCCATTATGTGGTGCTCAGTGTCATCGGCGTGACCGCTCTCTTACAAACCATTGCGTATTTCTGGTAGCAAGTTTATAGGCGAGGTATCGCGTATAATCCAAAAAGACGCGAAGTATCGCGTCTCTACATAAAAAAAGCCCTGATTTACATCAGGGCTTTCCGTTAGCAATTTAGCTGCTTATTTCTTAGGTGCTGCCGCTGGAGCTGCTGCAGGAGCTGCAGGCTTTGGCGTAATTCCCATTTTCTTTAATACCAAATCAGAAATGTTTGCTTCTGTTGGATAATGCAAAAGAATTGGAGCTGTTCCCATCCCTGCATCGTAGTTGAAAACATAGGTATACTGATTTTCATTCGCTACCGCATGCATATTCTCTTCTACTTTCTTCAACAAAGGTTGCAATAACTGCGCTTGCTTCTTTTGCAAAGAAGACTGTGAATTTTGCTGAAACTCTTGAATTGAAGTTTGCAAATTTTGCAATTCCTTCTCCTTGTCTTGCTTAATAATATCAGCAGCCTTTGGATCAGCGCTTAATTTTTCAAATGCGGCCAACTTATCTTGAAAGTCTTTCACCTTTCCTTGGTACAATGTCTCGTATTGCTTTTGCGTATTTTTCAAATCTTCTTCCACTTGCTTTGCTTCAGGCATTTGGCTTAAGATATAGTCCGCGTTAATAAATCCAATTTTTACTTGTGCTTTTGCAGGTAAGATAGCCATACCAAACACAAGGCTCATAGCTAAGAATAGTTTGTTTTTCATAAAAAATTAATCTAGTTGTTTTTTGTTTTTTCTTTTTACAATCATTGCAACACTTCCGTCGCTACTTTTTTAGGTTGGGATCCAATTCTAACCCTAACTCTTCCAATACATAATCAGAATAATCATGCACTGGATTTGTATAGATCATCGCCAAACCCTCACTTGCTTTATCAAAGACGAAGTCCAACCGCTTTTGGCGAACTACCCGCTCTACTGCCTTAGAAATTTCATCTAAAATAGGCTTAAAGCCATTTAACTTAGCTTTAAATAACTCCCCTTCGGATCCAAAAATCTTATTCTGAAATTCAGTCGCCTCTTTAGTCTTCAAACGAATTTGCTCCAAACGCTGGCGACGCATCTCATCGGTTAATAACAATTCCTCCAAATGATACTCTTTCTCCAACTTCCGAACTTCTTCATTCTTGACATCAATTTCTTTCATCCAAGCCTCTGTCAATTGGTCAATTTTAACTTGAACCTTTTGATATTCTGGCATCTTAGACGTAATAAACTCTGTGTCGATATATCCGAATTTCTGTGCATAGGTCCGTTGACCTATTAAAGCAAGCACCAAAATTAAGAAAAAAATCGACTTTTTCATGCTTATCTAATTTGCTGACCAATCGAGAACGTAAATGCTTGTCGGCCAAAATCCGACTCACCCGGACGTGGCTTATCCAATGCAAAACCATAATCAATACCAATCATCCCGAATGCAGGCATAAAAATACGTGCGCCAATACCAGTCGACTTATACAAATTAAATGGACTATACTCTTTTAACGAAGCGAAGTTATTTCCTCCCTCAGCAAATCCCAAGACAAAAATTGTAGCAGATGGATTCAAGGAAACTGGATAACGCGCCTCTAAAACAAATTTATTATAAGCTACTCCCCCATTTCCATAGGAACCTGATGGCCCAATAACCCGATCTTTGTAGCCACGTAGTCCGATAATATCGCGGTTAAACTGAAATCCTTGGACCATACCTGAACCTCCCACATCAAACCGCTCGAAACGAGTTGTCTCTCGATTTCCATAAGAACCCAAGAAACCTAAGTGTGCACGCGTATGTAAAACGAGTTTACCCACAAGCGGCGTGAACCAGCTCGCATCAAACATCCATTTATGGTACTCAATTAAATTGCCAGACTTATTCCCTCCTAACAAGGAGAAAGGCGGCGTTAATGATCCTGTTAATGAGAAACTGGAACCACTTCGCGGAAAAGTAGGATTATCTATACTATTTCGCGAGAAATTGGTCATAAAGGTGATCGACGTAGAAATACCCTGTGGATAAGCCCATGTGTAATAACGGTCTACATCAAACGAAGAAAAAGCAAGTGAATTACTCAATGAAAAATAATCATCCGGCCATTTCAAACGCTTTCCTAAACTGAAAGTCACACTCGTCACATTAAAGTGAGCTGTTCGCAATGAATCAGGTACGGCAAACTGATTGAAACCTCCTAAGCCCCCATTAAATCCACCTAGACCTCCATTAAATCCACCCAAACCACCAAAGCCACCACCGCCAAAACCGCCACCACCAAAGCCGCCACCAAACTGGTTTTGACCTCCAAATCCTGTATTACGAAATTGATAAGGATAGGATACACTCCGATTCAATGATACCGAAAATGAATTAGGCTTTTTACCACCTAACCAAGGCTCCGTAAACGTTAAGCTGTAATTTTGGAAAGCTGCCCCATTTGCTTGAAAACGCACCGCTAATTTTTGACCATCACCTGCCGGCAATGGACGCCACGCCGATAAATTCGTCAAATTCTTCGCAGAAAAATTGTTGAAGACAACGCCAAGGGTACCTACAAATCCAATAAATCCTCCCCAACCACCAGACAATTCAATCTGATCGGAAGGCTTCTCTTCCACATTGTACTCAATATCTACAGTTCCATCTGGTCTAGGCAATGGATTAGGTGTGATTTTCTCCGGGTTAAAATAACCAATGGTCGATAACTCACGCACAGTACGAATGATCGCTGATTTACTAAATTTCTGTCCCGGAAGGGTACGAATCTCTCGCATCACCACGTGATCCGAAGTCTTCGTATTTCCATTCAAAATAACCTTATTGATTGTTGCCTGCTTTCCTTCACTAATACGGATGGTCAGGTCGATGGAATCGCCAACAATCGAAGTCTCAACCGGTTCGGCATTGTAATACAAATACCCATTATCCATGTAGACAGAACTTAAATCTTCCCCTGGATTTCCTGCCATCTTCTTATCTAACTCCTCTGTGTTATAAACATCCCCTTTTTTGATTCCAAGCACATCCTTCAAGAGCGAATCAGGGTAGATATAATTTCCTTCAAACGTGATCGAACGATAGTAGTATTTTTTCCCTTGAACTAAGTTAATTGTCAAGTTTACAGACTCGTCATTAAAACGAGAAATGGAATCCGATTCAACTTGAAAATCTCGGAAACCTAATTTATTCATCGCTTCGAGTAACTTCTCCTTATCCTCATCCCATTTCTTCGGCACAAACTTAGAAGGCTTGAAAACGCGACCAAATCGCTGTTGCTTCGTATTCTTAATTTTACGTAAAATCAACGATCGCTGACTCGGGTCAATTCCATTTAAGATAATCTTATTAACCTTCACCTTAGGCCCTTTATCTACTGCTATCACCAATGTGGCATTATTTCCACGCAACGTATCCACGACAATTTGGGACTTCGTTTTAATATTTAACCTTCCCTTTTCTTGGTAATATTTACGCACCACTAATTCCAAATTTTTACGTAGCGTTTCCGTAATAATTTTTCCCTTGTAGGCCTTCACTTTTTCATTTAAACTCTCCGTTTCCCCCTTGCGAA
>JACCDM010348770.1_pt1 | contig 23127 bp, 21 predicted proteins | sample 7445851 | NCBI WGS metagenome assembly JACCDM01 (sample SAMN15323438, study PRJNA562643) | freshwater metagenome | isolation source: river surface water | place: USA:Blue River Watershed | collected 2017-08-16
AGGCGGTGCTGGCTACATCGGCGCACATATCGCAGATGAATTCATCCGCGCCGGCAAATCTGTTGTCATCTACGACTCTCTCTACCAAGGTCTTGAACACCGCATCTCTTACCTGCGCACCAAGCACCACATCGATATCCCACTGATCAAAGCCGATATCCGCGATTACAACGAAATCGAAGGCGTCATCCGCAAATACAAGATTGTTGGCATCGTCCACACCGCAGCCCTTAAAGCAGTCGGTGAATCCATGGAAAAGCCAGATGAATACTTTGAAGTAAATCTGACTGCTACAAATGAACTCATCGATATCGCAAAGCGCAATAACGTCAAGAAATTTATCTTCTCATCCACAGCAGCTGTCTATGGATCACCTGACTCGATGGATCCATGTAAAGAAGATGGACCAAAAGCGCCTATCTCTCCTTACGGTGATTCCAAATACCAAGCAGAAGCAAAAGTTACCGCTTTCATTAATACTCCTGGTAACCACGGAACTTCACTGCGTTTCTTTAACGTGGTTGGCACAGCAGCCCCAGAACTACTCGATAACTCTGTAGAGAATCTTGTCCCAATCGTTCTCGGCAAACTCAACGCAGGTAAAGCACCTGAAATCTTTGGTACTGATTACCCAACAAAAGATGGCACATGTATTCGTGACTACGTCGATGTCCGTGATATCGCGCGTGCACATTTAGCTGCCGCAGATGCCATCCAACCTCTTCCGTTCGCACTCAACATCGGCACAGGTCGTGGCGCATCAGTGCGAGAAATCATCAAACTTGTCTTAGAAGCAACCAACAAGACAGATACCAAAGTCATCGAAAGCCCACGTCGTGCTGGCGATCCAGCCTTCTTATGCGCCGACATCAACCTGGCAAAGACTTCAATGGGCTTTACCTCTAAATTCTCACTCGAAGAGAGCATCAAAAGTCTGTTTTAGATTCTTGCTACCCCAAATAGTTTTCTCTCATCAAATACGCCATAAGATTCTTTAAAAAGGGAGTCTGCCGACAAGCCCCACGCCGTTGAACTATCGATGTCGTCAGAGACAAGAATTCCGTTGGTCTTCAATACCGATTTTGCTAGCTGATACTCAAAACTTTGCCAAAGGTATCCATGATTTGAATCATGGAGCCATAAATCAATTTCAGGAATTGCACCAACTTGTTTGATTAAATCTTTCTGTAAATTCCCCGAAAGTAAATGAAAATTCCAGTTCCCTACACCCGAGTAGACATTGCTTGTTTTAGGGTCAACGTCAAAAGAATGTAACGCTCCTCCGCTCTTTTCAAGAGCAGACATGATCACATTAGTTGTAATTCCATTAGCCACGCCAGTTTCAATCACTATCTGTGGCTTTCTCGCTAAGATAAATGCGTAGAGAAAAGACGCTAACCCGACTTCGCAATCAAAATTTTTACCATAATTGCTGCCTGACTTGTCGGACAGGACATCATGGAATATCCGAGCACCTTCTTTGAGATGCTTCTCCTCTAAATCACTCAAGTATACCCAATCACTAATTAATCGAGTCGCTGATGGGCTTAATCGATCACACTTCTTGGCCAACCAATTGGCACTAACTCCATGAAAGTTTCCATAGCCCAAATAGTTAAGTCTTTGCCAGACCAGGTTGCTCTTGAAGGACAACATCTAGTAATGATATCCAATAGTCACACGATTTATGTCCATCCGGCGTATGACCATTTTTTCAGTCTTATCCCATAGACATCGCGAAAAGTGTCCTTAACTAACTCTTCGAGCTGCAGATCACCTTTTTCGCTAAGGTGAACACAATCAAGCAGGTAGTTCTCCGGAACCAAGAAACTGTTTGGCAGCGTTATGACTGTGAAATTAGGCGACTCGTGCCTCTCTAAGAATTTGATGATTTCTTCGCAATAGCGCAGGTAACTGCGTCTTTCAAGAAAAATACTTCGGTGTTGGAGCGCTTGATGTTGTTTCCAAATCACACGTTTGCTCTTTTTTTGAGGTAGATAAACAAAGGCTTGGATTTGTTCCCCAATCTCCCTTCTATTAATTCGAGTTTTGTATTGCCCTGTGAAGAAAAGAGCGTACTTAACTGAATTTCGAAGAATCGCTCGAAGCATGGCCTTGAACCGCCTGAATCGACTCTTGCGTCTAAATGCTGACTGGTGGAAACCAAACTCTGATGTGAAATTGATTCCAAGCACTATGCCTCGTGAAACCACAGAAGTCGGCCAACCTATCGCTGTACCAAAGTGAAAAATGAATAAATCTACCCTACGGTCTTCAATAAGCTCAGGAATCGACCTCACAAAAGTGAGCCCTCTTTTGATTTGAACCCTAAAGTCAATTTCTTCTGGTAGCTCTTTTTTCAAGAGCAGCGGCCAGAATTTGCTTTGATCTGAACTCTTAAAGCTGGTGGCCGCGGAACTCCCCAAAACTGTTGTGGATTGCAAATTCTCCAATTTTATTCTCCAAATTCACCGCTTCAACGGCGCTAGTCATGTGTGTATGTAGATGTGTAGATACGACTGCAGGAGGAGAATGCGAAGTAGGCCAATAAACAACTTTCTGTGAATTTGAATTGACAAGATTTGTACCGATGCCAACGGTGACAAGCGGCATAAAAGGTGGATTGAGTTTTAGTTGAATCCCGTTCTCAGGCGGTAAGTACTTTTTGTAAGTTGCGAAAGTCTTTAGATTGTCAGGAATCGACGATGCATCAGCCGGGTTAGAAGCAACCACTCCGCGCAACATCGATTCATTATCAACATCGTTTTCCAGAGTTTTGTACTGTTCAACAATGATCGAGGTAAAGTTAACTTGCGCTTCAGCAGCGCCTGTTAAGACGCGAAGTGAAACTGCGGCAAGCACCAGTAAGAGCAGTAACCCTTTGAGTCGCTTGCCAATGCTGGCAAGGCTCGATTCTAAGACTTGAGGTTGGCCATGGTTGGCTGCGACCCTCAAATTCAATGTAAACAAATGGCTCCCAGAGCCATTTGGTGGCGTATCAGCGCCCCCCGATAGACTCGCCATATGCCCGCCAGTCTGCAAACTCTTCTAGTTTTAGGTTACTTAAGTCATTTCGCATGGCATGCCTCTAAGCAGGAATCGTAGATCTAAAGTGAAAACCCAATGGATTCAAATGCAGATTTTCAAGATACTGCGAAAGGCTCAAAAAGAAGAGCGAATTGTTCCTAAGCGCTTTGTGATTCAAATGCTCTCAATCTATATATTGCTCCTGGTTTCAAATTTAATGCGCACATATCAAGGTGAAGACATATTGGCGGCCCGCGAGTCTTTCAGTAGTCCTCATCCAATTGATATTTGGGGGGCTTTCCCAGGAATGTTTTATTCACTTATCCCAGATTGGCCGATAGAGTGGAGTAAGTTTTTAATTGTTCTTCAATTAAGTTTGACGATTTATAGTGTTTTAACAATTCGTTCACTATTATGGCTAGCGAATAAAGGACTTTCAGCCTTCTTCACAGCAATTTCTGCAATTTCACTGTACTTTTCAACTTTCTTAACCAGAGACTCCACAATGTTCAGCCTTCTTATCTTTGGAGTTGCAAATATCTCATACCTAACTTTGAATTCTTCAAATGTAAAAAAGTGCTTATCCGTAGTACCAATTCTTGTTGGGCTGAGCTTTCGTCCCTGGCTTTCAGTAATTGGGGCGATAATCTTTATGCTTTTAATAAATTCAAATGAACGAGAAAAGCGACTTAAAAAGACAGCAATTGTCATGCTATTAACTGTCTCGCCTTTTTTTATCAATCAAAGTACTTATTTGGTCAATTCAGAGCTCCGAAAAGTTCATCCTGAAATGCAGGTTATTGTCATGGACGTTGCGAGTATCAGGTGTTTGGGAATCGATGATAATGCACGAGACGATGCAGCGAAGGTACTTGAACAATTCTTGGAACCTAACCAGTCGATATCTACCAATTTCTGCAATTCTTACCGTACCAACACCTGGCAATCAATCGGAGAGTGGGAGTTATTGGTGAGTAATCCGACAAACCCGCCGACAAACATCCGGAAAACAAAAATAGATAGAATCAAAATCAGCGTGAATATGCCTAAAAAAGAGTTTACAGAGATTAGAAGTGCTTGGCTTGAACTCATATCCAGTTATCCTCGAGATTACGTGGGTATAAAAATCCTTCAAGCCGCTCAGCTATCTGTCGGTGGGGATTCCGCAACATTGATACCGCGTCTTGATGGAAATTTAAGCGATCTCTTTCACCAAATCCTGTATTTTCCATTTAACTTAGTAATCCAAACGCATGTTCTTTCTATTGCAATGCTCTTTTGCGTCATGCTGGCTATATCTCCGTCAATATCTGGAAAAATCTCTAGAGTCAATAAGAGAAAATACCTGGCTTCTTTTCTAATTCCAATTGTTTGGCTTCTTATTTCTACTATTGCCTACATTGGAGACAACGGAAGATATGTTTACTCAAGCACAATCTTATATTTTGTTTTGATTTTCACCTTACTTTTTAAGAATTCTAAGGCTTTTAAATGACTCAAGCCGAGGTACTTTTGATTATTCCATGTCACAATGAGCAAAGTCGAATCAACAGCGATTACTTTAAGGAAATTTCTGAGATTGAAGGAATAAAACTGGTATTTGTCAATGACGGAAGTACCGACAACACAGCCGAGATCATTCAAAGTTTCGGCTGGATTGGTAAATCTGAAGTTGTCAATCTTAAATCTAATGTGGGAAAAGCAAATGCAATCCAAACCGGAATGTTGTGGTCGCTAGAAAAGCACTACAGAGCGCAATGGATTGGATTTTTGGATGCTGATGGGGCTTTCGACCCAGCATCAGTACAAAAAATCCTGGTAGTAGCATCAGGGAGGAATTGTGAGGACGCGGAAGCAATTTATTCCTCTCGAATTCGATTGTTAGGCCATCGAATTTTGCGAAATGACATTCGGCATTACATTTCCCGTCTGGTCATAACATTCTTCGGGTTAAACTGGAAATCGATTCCGTATGATACCCAATCAGGCTTCAAGATATACAGAAATACCACCGAATTCCGCGAAGCAATTTCGGAAGCGAAATTTAAAACTAGATGGTTCTTTGACGTCGAGTTCCATATATATTTAGCTCTAAAATACGGGAGAGACCTTATTGGGTGGGAAGAGCCTGTTTTAGGTTGGGAAGACGTGAAGGATTCAAAAATTAATTCTCTTGAGAAAGTCAGAATACTCAGAGAAATTCTCTTGGTGTTTTCGCTGATTACAAAAAATCGTGAACTTCTCGCACTTTCGGCTAGGAAGCTAAACCGTTTTTGACAATTATTCCATCTCGGCATTCACCCAATAGGCTTCTGCGTGACCACTTTAAATCCAGAGACCAGTCTGAATTAGTTGAGAGAAATTCTCGAACCGCGGTCAGTGGATTGTTTCCCCGACCCCAAGGTCGATCCGGATAAAAATCTTCTGGCATTTCCTCAACGATTGTGTCGGCTACCATGACAATGCTGTTTATGGGTAGTGAATCTGAATAAGTCATCAGCTCATCCAAAACATGCGAATGCGTATGGTTGCTATCTAGTATCAAAAGGACTGGATCGGTTACGCCACTAACGAAGTCACGAACAGACTCCTGTGCATATTTCGATGTTGAGTCAGCTTCAATCAACGAGATATCTCCATTTTCCGTCCAAGGCATAAGGGAATCCAAGGCATGCGTATGGATCTCTATATCGATTCCGAGGACTTTGCTCTCCTTGCCCAAAATCTTCATAAGACTTGAAGACAGCACTAGGCTTCCACCCCGTGCTACTCCTGTTTCTATAACTCGACTTGGTTTTAGACTCCACATAATTTCCTGTTGGAGCACTATGTCATCTGGATGCCGAATAATTGGAACACCACACCACTCCCATTGGTAACCATAGCTGAATTTACTACTTGCAATTGAAAGCTCAATTGCCTGTTCCCTAAGTGCATTAGATCTACTCATCTGATCTATCCATTTTCCACGCATATTGCGGAACTCTGAGTCATCTGGGATACGCCCCGCATAGTTTGTCATTCGCTGTCTCCTTAGTGATGGTTGAGGGTTAAAAGAGGCTAATCCGAGTTGAGCTATCGCGATCTAGCGTCAATAGAGCGCGATAGCGCATCTTCTAACGAAGTCCACGAGTACGATCCCAATAACCCGTTTAACTTTTTGACGTCTGCAACAACCATGTTTCCCTCTGCTCGGTTTTCTGTAATGTTGATTAATTCCGGTCTACCAATCATATTTCCTATCCTTAAAGCCAGTTCTCCAATCTCGGTTCCAACTCCCGTACCGAGGTTGACCACGCCAACTCGTATGTCTGCCATTAAGATTGAAAGGATTCTTGCAATGTCCTCAACAAAGATAAAGTCTCGAACCCCATGAGCATTTGTTATTGATGCCGAATGATTATTCAAAAGTGCGTCAATGACAGAAGGCACTAATCGCCCGTTAGGTTCTCTCAACCCAAATTGAGCAAATGTGCGCGTCCAAAGATATGGAACTCCCAAATCTGCTAACCAATTCAGCAAATTTAACTTTGAACGCCCATACAAAGAAGAGGGGTTTGGTTTGTCGGTTTCCTCTAACGCCCTATTCAATTTCCAGTCATATTCAGCGCAGGTTCCCGTGGCAACGATGTATTCACCACCAAGCTCTAGGAATTGAAGAATTATTCGTTTGCTGGCTTCTACCCAATCCTCATTCATCTTCGATTCCCAAAAAGTAACTGGGGTTGTGATCCATGACGTAAGAACCAGTGAGTTTGGCCGAAAATCTTCAAATTTGAGACTGAGCTGGGGATTCAAAAGATTAATTGAAGTACAGACGTGGTTCTGGGCTAAACATCTTCCCTTAGACCTAACCCCAAGGACTTCGTACCCTTGCTCATAAAGAATTGAAATCAATCGAGAACCTACGGCTCCAGAACACCCAATTACAAGTACCCGCGACTTGATACTCATCGAAGTGGCCAATTGGAATCCTGGTCTGAAATCAAAATTGGCTCCGTAGGCCAGTTTATCGAGAACTGCGGATCATTCCATCGAACACCTCTTGTGAGTTCCGGAGAGTACGACTTGTCCATAAAGTAGATGAAATCTGAGTTTGGTTCCAGGGTAATGTACCCATGCGCACATCCAGCCGGGATAACCAACCCCTTGAACGCAGATTCTTCTCCCAAAGTGACAGAAAATACTTTGTTGAAAGTTTCTGAATAAGGGCGAAGATCAATAACAACATCAAAAACGATTCCAGAAACGCACTGAACGACCTTTGTTTCAGAACTTGGGCCATCTTGAAAGTGAATTCCACGCAGCGTTCCCTTATGTGGATTGGCAACATGGCTTGCTTGAACCAAACTAAAATTTGCTAACTCTGGGAGGGTGTCCCAAACTCTTTGCAATTTTCCACGTCCGTCAACGTGAGGATTTACAGATATTCCATAAAGGCCTTCTACTTCTAGTTCTTTAACCTTCATCTATATGTACTCAACTTTTGGAATTGCTTTTATGAGTTTAACCTCAGCGCCTAGTTCGGCGTCAATGACTTTTCGAATCTCACTAGCAAGATTCCAGGGAAGGATTAGGACTACATCAGGAGGGTTGCTTCTAAAGTGCTCCAAACCTACAATAGGGATTCTAGAACCTGGGAGATACTTTCCCTGTTTGTGTGGGTTCATATCTACGACATATTCAATATCTGTTGTATTCAACCCTACAAAATTCAACAATGTATTCCCCTTTGCAGCTGCTCCGTAGGCAGCAATCCTCATCCCAAGTTTTTTCAGTTGCAGTAGTTCATTCGAAAGCGAAACCCTAATCTGGTTTACATCACTTTGGAGTTTCTGAACGACTTCAGAATCCCTTGGATCCAGTTTCAATTCAAGTGCGACAATCTCTTCTACCCGCTGAGTAGCCACCATTTCTGAATTTTGCTTAACTACGTACAACCGCAGAGATCCTCCATGTGTTGAGAGCACTTCAACGTCAATAATTCTTAAATGATGAGAATGAAATATCGGCGCAAGTGCAGTAACACTCAAGTACGAATAATGCTCATGGTAAATGGTGTCAAATTGACGATTCTTTATAAGCGAAGTTAAATGTGGAAACTCAAAGGTGATGATGGTTTCCCTATTGGCCATGATTGCAAAACCTTCTACAAAATCATGAATTTCGGGCACATGTGCCAACACGTTATTTGCAATAATCAACCTTGGGGGCGCATCGAAACTCAAAGACCGAGCAAGGTTTGCACCAAAGAAATCTATGTGTGTAGGAATGTCATTCTCTATTGCGACATTGGCGACGTCTTCGGCTGGTTCAATCCCAAGAACACCGATTCCCTGTTCGGCGAAATACTTTAATAGATAGCCGTCATTGCTGGCTACTTCAACGACCAAGTCATTTTGAGTGAGAGAAAGACCGGAAATAATCTGATGGGCATACTCGCGGCAGTGATCTAGCCAGCTGGTCGAGTACGACGAATAGTAGACGTAGTCAGCACGAAACAAGTCTTCTCTTGCTGCAATTGCCGGAAGCTGGACCAATGAACATTCCTGACAGACCATAACCTTCAATGGATACTTTGGTTCGCACAAACTTAAATCCATTTCACTCAGCAAGTCATTTGCTATTGGACTGTCACCAAGATCTAGGAATGTTTGGTGAATCTCTACTTCACAGCCTCTACACTTCATTTCGAAGCACCCCATAAATCTTCAATTTCCTTCACCATAAGAGTTCTTGGGCTAGATCCGCCGCTGAAATCTGAATACCATTTGGCAGTGCGATAAATTGCTTCGTTCACCGTTAACACAGGTTCCCATCCGTAATTCATCAGTGCTAAATGTGAATTAAGCCGTAAATACTGATGCTCGCTGATTGAAGATGGGACAACTTCAAATGCTATTTCCTTGCCAAACACCTCCTGAAATAAGGACAACACATTTGAAACGCTGAGTGAGTCGGTTGGACCAAAATTGACTGATTTGGGATTGGGCACTTCAGCTGATAAATGATTTTGCGCTACAAGAAGATATCCTCGAAGGCAATCAAGTATGTATTGCCACGGACGGGTTGAATCTGGATTGCGAAGGTATAAGACTTCGTCAGAATGGATGGCCCTAAACAAGTCGGGGACTAGACGCTCGCTTCCCCAATCACCGCCCCCAATCACATTCCCAGCTCGGACTGTGGTCACCGGAATGTCAAAGGGGTTTAAGGCAGATATAAAGGAGTTAACCATTAGTTCAGCTGCAGCCTTTGACGCGCTGTACGGGTCATCTCCGCCGAGACTGTCATTCTCCCGAAAAGCAGAGTCATCGCCAAGGTTTCTATAGACCTTATCAGTTGTTGCAACAATGACTCCTTTTATCTTTTTTGACTGGAGTGCGATACTTAAGATATTTGCTGTCCCAATCACATTCGTATTTATCGTTTCTAATGGATTTAGAACTGACTGCCGAACAAGTGGCTGTGCAGCCAAGTGAAAGACATAATCCAAATTAGAGCTCGAAAAAAAATCATTTAGCACCTGATACGATGTTATATCCCCAAAAAACTCATGCTCTAGATCTGAGTGAATGTTTGCGATTTCGTAAAGCGATGGAGAGGTATTCGGCGGTAGTGAATACCCAAATACTTGAGCCCCAAATTTCTTCAAAATTAGCGCCAGCCAACTTCCCTTAAAACCAGTGTGACCAGTAATCAAAACACGTTGGCCCCTCCAGATTGACGGGTCTAAATCCATGGAAGCATCCCGGTTGAAATGAATTCTTCAAGCCGCTGAAGATCCCGAATTGTGTCCACAGGTTGCCAAAACCCAGAATGCTTATAAACTCCCAAGAAACCTTCAGTCGCTAAAACTGGCAGAGTGTGAACTTCAAAAGATGATTTTGATCCGGGCAAGTATGAAAAAACTTTTGGAGAAACGACAAAGAAACCTCCATTTACCCAGCCGCCATCACCATCCGGTTTCTCTTGAAATTCAGCTACTTGACCATCAATCAGTTTTAAGGCACCAAACCTAGCTGGCGGCTGGACTGCAGTTAAGGTCGCGATATTCGAAGAATTCTTATGGCATTCAATCAGTTTTGTAATATCCACGTCTGCAACCCCGTCACCGTAGGTAAGCAAGAAATCTTCATCCAGCAAATGCTGAGCAGACAAGATTCTTCCAGCCGTCCCCGTCTCAAGGCCGGTGTCAACTACGGTCACTTTCCAAGGAAGATTTCTTGTCTTTAAGACAAGATGGTCCGGCTTGCTCAAGTCAAAAGTCACGTCCGCTTGATTCAACCAATAACTAGCGAAGTACTCTCGGATTAAATTGCCCTTATAGCCAGCCAAGATTACAAACTCATCAATTCCAAATCTTGAATAGTTTTGCATGATATGCCAGAGGAGAGTCTGACCTCCCGCTTCAACCAACGGCTTTGGCTTTATGGAGGTTTCTTCAGAAAGCCTTGTCCCGCGGCCACCAGCAAGGATTACAGCTTTCATGCCACTAAGGTACGACAAAATTGTTTACCGAGCCACCATAGAACTGTTTTTTCTTTGCTATGGCCCATTAGGCTAAGGCATGAGTCGAATCTAACCGTATTCCAAAGCTCGAGAAAAGCTTTGGAGATAGAGGGCTAAATGGGCGAAGCACCCAAAGAAATCTTAGTTAGCATCATCCTACCTACGAGGAATGCGAATGAATTACTTCGATGGAGTATTTTGAGTTTACTTGAGTCAACCGATCAACGATTTGAACTTTTAATCGTGGATAACAATTTCCCCCTCACGATTCCCAATTACTTGGAAATAGAAGACCCTCGAGTAAAGGTTGTCACATCGAAGGCTCAATTGTCGATGGCTAGCAACTGGCACCTCGGGCTGCAGGAAGCCCAAGGTAAATGGGTTATGTACGTGGGTTCAGACGACGGCATAATCGGCAAGAATCTTGCGTCAGCATTTGATTACCTAGAAGATTATGAAAAAGTGGCTGACATAATCCTGTTTCGTTCACTCGGCTTCACCTATCCATTAATGGGAAGAAACCCATGGGTGGAAATACCGATAAACATGCCGTCTAGAAGAAGCCACCGAGTTAAATCTCCAAAGTTGCTTTGCGCACTTTTCCCCACACAACTGAATTCCCTACTTCCAATTCCATATGGAAATGCAATTTGTAAGAAAACACTACTAAGAGAAATTCTTGAGATGCATGAAAGTATACCTGGAGTTGCTCCTGACTATTTTCTTGGATTCTATCTGGCGCTAATGAGAAGGAAACAATTTTTCATAGACGTCTGTTTCCCGATAAGGGGTTTATCCCAAAGTTCTAATGGCTACCAAGTTCTCAATGGAATCAATACAGACAATTCAATCAAGTTTTATGCAGATGTGAAAAAAAGTAGCTCCACTGAGATTGATGCGAATTCATTAAAGTGCAGGCCAGGAATTGCCGTTCGAGACTATTTACTTGCTAAGAGATTAGTAGAAGGAAGAGAAATTGGTCTAACTATTCTGCTAATGTCGAAACTATCTTACCTAACGTGCATTGATGGAGGACATCATGAGGGTCAATTTCATCGACGTACACTAAGATTAAGAAAATTCATCGTCAATAAGTTTGGATACTTTTTAAGAAAGTGTTATTTACTGGCTGCCGGTATAAGTACAGCAAGAATTAGAAATACCCGAGTTGAACTTGAATCCAGTGCCACTGTTTATTCAGTACAGGAGCAATTTATTGGTAGATGCTGAGAAGTAGAAACCCACTTATGCAAAAGCTTTTGTGAGGATTTTTATCTTTTACGGTAATACTAAGTTACATCCGATGGAGTATTTACAAAGCCCCCGATAGACTCCCCCCATGCCTGGAAGCCTGCCAACCCCCGCTGCTCCCGCACCGGATGCACGCCGTGGCGTCCTTGCCATCCCAGCCTTTCGCAAGCTCTGGAACTCCATGCTCTTCTCATCCTTGGGCGACTGGCTTGGGCTTCTCGCAACAACAGCGATGGCCCAGCAACTTTCTGGCGGATCTTATGCAACGGCAAACTTTGCAATCGCAGGTGTCTTCATTGCTCGCCTTCTTCCTGCTGTCTTTCTTGGTCCTATTGCAGGAGTAATAGCAGATCGATTTGATCGCCGTCGTTTAATGTTCAACGTCGACATCATGCGTGCTGCGCTCTACATATCTATTCCAATTGTCAACACATATTTCTGGCTCTACACCGCCATGATCTTGGTTGAGTGTCTAACGCTCTTTTGGTCACCAGCGAAAGAAGCATCTGTTCCTAATCTTGTCCCGCGCGACAAACTTGAAAGCGCAAATCAAGTTTCGCTCTTAGCTGCCTATGGCACAGCGCCTATCGCAGCAATTCTCTTTTCTATCCTCACACTTCTCTCCAGTGCAATCGCTGCAATCAGTCCGCTGATTCCAAGTAACTCAATTGATATTGCGCTCTACATCAACGCAGTCTCATTCCTCTTTGCTGCTTGGACTGTCTTTGGGATTAAAGAGATTCCCAAGGGTGCTGCAGCAAAGAGTGATAACTCATCCAACGTGGGTCAATCACTTATCCAAGGCTGGAAGGCTGTCTCTGAATCAAAGATTATCCGTGGCCTCATTATCGGAATGGTCGGCGCATTCTCCGCAGCTGGTGCTGTCATCGGTCTTGCCCGCACATTTGTAGGCGATCTCGGTGGCGGTGATGCAGCCTACGGTGTACTTTTCGGTGCAGTCTTTACTGGACTAGCTATTGGCATCGCATTTGGCCCAAAGATATTTGCACAGTTCTCTCGTCGCAGGTTATTTGGAGCTTCCCTTACAACATCAGGAATTTTCCTTGTCCTCCTTGCGCTCATCTCTAACTTAGTTCTCTCGGTCATCATCGTGACAATCCTCGGAGCCTTTAGCGGTATCGCCTGGGTTACTGGATTCACCATGCTGGGCATGGAAGTCAATGATGAAATACGCGGCCGCACCTTTGCATTCGTGCAGTCACTAATCCGCATTACTTTGGTGGCTGTTCTGGCAATAGCTCCCATCATCGCTGCGACAATTGGTGAACACCGATACGAATTCCAGAACTTGACCCTTGATTACAACGGAGCACAGATCACCATCGGTATTGCTGGTCTAATTGCTGTTTTAATTGGTTCAGTTTCGTATCGCCAGATGAAAGACCGCCCAAATGTTTCTCTTTGGTCCGATGTTTTGGCTGCCTTACAAGGAGAACTCGGAGCCATCACCGGTCAGACCACTCAGGGAATCTTCATTGCCTTCGAAGGTGGGGAGGGCACAGGTAAATCAACACAATCTAAGTTACTAGCTCAATGGTTAGAAAAAGAAGGTGAAACAGTTCTTCTCTCGCGCGAACCTGGGGGAACTGAGCTTGGCAAAGATTTACGCAAGATTCTTCTTGGGCATGAAACTGGTGATATCTCACCACGCGCCGAGGCACTTCTTTATGCCGCAGATCGTGCACATCATGTGTACGCAGTGATTAGACCAGCACTCGACAGAGGTGAAGTTGTTATCTCTGATCGTTACTTTGATTCATCTACTGCCTATCAAGGTGCTGGCCGAGTACTTAATCCCACAGAAGTTGCTCGCATATCTCGATGGGCTACAGAAAGTTTGTATCCAACCATTACAGTTCTTATCGATCTTCCAGCAGAAATAGGATTAAGCAGATTGCAATCACGAGATCGCCTTGAAGCCGAATCAAATGATTTCCATGAACGTGTGCGCCAGGAGTACTTACAGATTGCCATGATGGATCCTGAACGCTATTTCGTAGTCGATGGCACACAATCGGTTGAAGAGATCAATACTCAAATAACTGCTCGAGTCGCTGAACTTCCTGCGCTTAAACGCAATGCCGCTCAAGAACCCAAGCGAAAGCTCCGCAAGTAAATGTCTTCTGTTTTTGATGATTTAGTTGGTCAAGAACACATCATCGACATCCTTAATAGTGCTGTTGTGGCGTCACGTTCAGGCTCAGATTCACAAGAGATGACACATGCCTGGGTCTTTACGGGCCCACCTGGCTCAGGTAAATCCTCTGCAGCCGTTGCTTTTGCGCAAGCCCTGATCTGTCCCAACCAAGGCTGTGGCGCTTGTAATGAATGCCAATCAGCTACAACTGGTGGACATCCTGATGTTGAAATTATTCGAACCGAGGGACTTTCAATTAAAGTAGAAGAGATTCGCGAACTACTCACTCGCGTTGCATGGGCACCTTCCATGGGTGGATGGCGTGTAGTAGTTATGGAAGATGCAGATCGACTTACTGAATCTGCGGCCAACGCACTTCTTAAAGCAATCGAAGAACCAGGAACTCGAACGGTTTGGTTGCTCTGTGCACCGACTCTTCACGATGTTCTACCAACAATTCGCTCACGCTGCCGCCACTTACAACTGCGAACACCATCGATAGAAGCTGTCACACAAGTACTCATCAAACGTGACAAGATTTCACCAACTATGGCTGACTTTGCGGCTCGTGTTAGTCAGGGACATATTGGGAGAGCAAGATATCTAGCAACCAAAGAATTGGTCAGCAGCAATAGAAAAATGATAATACAACTTCCACTACAACTCGGCTCGCTCGCGGCTGCCTTTCAAGCTGCTCAAACCCTAATTGACCTTGCAACTGATGAAGCCAGCATATCATCTGAAAGCAGAGATGAGAAAGAGATTGAAAAACTTCAAGAGGCTTACGGCAAAGGAGCAACTGGGCGAGGCATGGCGACAGGTGCCGCTAAAGCTGTGAAGGAGTTGGAGAAGGAACAGAAGTCGCGTTCGACTCGAATGGTTCGAGATTCCATAGATGGTGCACTCGTTTATCTAGCTACCTTTTATCGAGACGTGATGATGCTGCAAGCAGGTTCCGCTGGATCGATGATAAATTCAGATATGCAAGCAGAGATAGAGAGTTATGCATTGAGTTTTTCGGCACATTCGGCAATCCAAAAGATGGTAAACATTATGGAAGCCCGTGAGCACTTGGCCATGAACGCGGCTCCATTGGTGACTTGCGAGGCGTTAATGTGCAAACTTGCCAGACCCTAAAGCAGTAACCTGATTTAAATCAACATATTTTTCTCAAAGTGAAATCAGCTTTGAAATTTGGTTTTGGATGTCTACTTTTGACTTGATGTTTTCAATTTGATTTTCGCTATAATTTATTTTTGAGACTTCGAGAATCATGCTAACGACATTCGAAGAGTTTGACCATTCAGTTTCGTAGAAAATTGAATCGCTTGCCAAGTCTGGCCAAGTTGCTAGCCCATTCTTTGTAAGTATCGAAGGAACTCCCAAACAGGCGAGTTCAAGGCAATTTAGAGACACCGATTCAACGAATTTAGCTTCTACGCCATAGCTTGCTGGATACAAATGCACGTCTCCCCGCCGGGGTGAATAAGATGAAATAGGCTTCCCTGAGACAATCCGAATTCGCCTCCTGGTTGCTAATGGAATGTTTTGGAGGTCAAGATCATTGCTGTCAGGAATCATGAAGAGTATTTCAAAGTCTTGAAGTGCCTGATGAGCCGCAATTTCTAGAAAAGTTCCGACCCCTTTCCATGAAGTATTTCTCCCAAGATAAACCAGTCGTCTTTTATCTGTTTCAGTGGAGTTACTCACATTTTTTGGCAGCCGATTCAGATAGATGCCATTTCTCAAAACTTCAATATCTTTTGGTTTAATCAATAGTTTGAAAAACAAAGAGCGACTTATCCGGGCATCCCAGTCATCCTTTACTGCAGTGGAGTAAGCCAGTAGGCGCCAAGTAGATTGAGCGTAAAGAAATCGTTGCCACCTTTGCCTAGTTTCAGATAAAGTCGGGAGTTGGTGGATGGTGGTTATCACTCTGAGTTGCTTTTGACTCACTAAAGACGCTAGCCGAAGTAGAAAGGTTGCCCTCAGGCTATGTGAGAGTAAGAGCGTGGGACTCGAATTCCTCTTCAAAATCTTGTACATTTCAAGTAATTGGCGTCTTCGCGACTTTCCGATACTGATGACAGAGACATTCTTTTGTTCAAGCAAATGTCTCTCAGCATCTAGAAAATTAGGGACTCCATTCGTCGGTAGGTCGTCCAAGACGTACAGCAGGGTCTGAGATCCCCTATCTCCCAAAGCGTAGGCTTGGTCTAGTGCCAATCTTTGGAATCCCCCGATGCGTAAATTGTCAAGAAAGATATAGACCACGCTCATAGTCCTACCATACTGGGGCTTCTTAGTTTTTGCTGTGGTCACTAGCACCCCTAGATATAGTGCAGAATTCCACCATGCGCTTAGACCATGTCTCTTACGTGACTACCCACGAACAACTAGCTGACACTGTACAACGCCTAGGTTCACGCCTCGGTAGCACTTTTGTTGACGGCGGGATACACCCCCGCTTTGGAACTAGAAACTTTACATGTGCACTCATGAATGAACAATATATAGAAGTTGTTTGCCCACTGGATCACCCAGCCACCGAACAGACTCCTTGGGGCAAGGCCGTATCCAAGAAAGCCAATGAAGGTGGGGGATGGTTTACATGGGTATTTAGCACACAGGACATTTCTCCGATAGAAGCTAGATTTGGAAGAGCTGCGATCGAAGGTCACCGCACTCGCCCGAATGGTTCGGATTTAAGGTGGGTGCAAATCGGCGTCAAGGAAATTGAAGACATTCGTGAATTCCCCTTCTTTATTAAGTGGCTTTCTTCGGATCACCCTTCACAAGATGGAATGCCACTTGCAGAAATACGCGAAATTGTAATTGCAGATAATGATGAGCTTTCAGACTCTTGGTTTAAGGAGGATATTCTTACCTCGCTCGGTTCTGTGAACATAAAGTGGGTCGATCCATCAAAGAATGACAATGAATCGGGGATAGTCGCCGTACATTTAGCCACCCCAAAAGGAATAGTGATTCTAGAATAGACGTCAAAAATTACAACAGATTCAAGCCTAGAAGCCATCTTCGAAAGAATTGAGGTGAAATGAGTACTCTCATAACAGGAGCTGCTGGGTTCATTGGATCGGCCTTTGTAAGACAGTTTGCTGAGTCAGAGCAGAGCACTCTTCTACTCCTTGATTCGATAACCTACGCAGGCGATCTAAGAAACATACCAAACGGCGCAGAGAACAAAAACTTTTTTCAAATTGATATTCGCGACAAAAGTTCACTGAGGAAGCTATTTAAATCTCAAGGAATTGACCAAATCGTGCACTTTGCAGCAGAAAGTCACGTTGACAGGTCTATAGTAAATCCAGGATTGTTCGCAGAAACTAACATCATCGGAACCGTGAATTTACTCGAATGCGCCAGAGAGTTTTCAATCAAGAAATTTCTTCACGTGTCAACAGATGAGGTATATGGTTCACTCACTGAGGGATTTGCGACCGAGAGTTACCCATTAAATCCTTCATCTCCATACTCTGCCTCAAAGGCGGCCGCTGAGCATTTTGTTTTTTCCTATATGCACACATTTAATTTGCCTATAAACGTAGTTCGGTGTTCAAATAATTACGGCCCGAGACAATATCCTGAAAAAGTAATCCCATTTTTTATTTCAAAACTAATGAACAACAAACCGGTACCGGTCTACGGTACCGGGAGAAATGTACGAGAATGGATGCATGTGTCAGATTGCGCCAGGGCAATTGCGGCAGTCCTGGCCAACGGAAAGAATGGAGCAGTTTATAACATTTCGAGCGGGGTTTTCCGCGAAAACATCCAAGTTGCAGAGTTACTGATTCAACTAATGGGCAAGGATAAAGCGCTCATTGAATTTGTTGAAGATCGAAAAGGACATGACTTCAGGTACGCAATCGACAGCTCCAAAATTCGAACCGAGCTTGACTGGGAACCCCAAATCACTTTAGAAGTTGGGATGGCTGAGACAATTACTTGGTATCAGCGACACAAAGATAGAATTGAGTACCTAAATGACTGATCCTTGCGGAATCATTTTGGCTGGGGGCAACGGTAAAAGGCTTTCGCCTTTAACGCGTTCAATCAACAAGCACCTTCTCCCGGTTTACGACAAACCGATGATTTATTACCCCCTATCCACATTGATGATGGCTGGCATTAGGGATATTGCAATCATAACTAGAAAAGAAGATTTAGCCTTGTACAGCTACCTTCTGGGAGATGGTTCCGCTTACGGGATTTCATTGACATTTATAGCTCAAAATGAAGCGAATGGAATCCCGGAGGGATATGTTCTCGCGAAGAGTTTCATAGGAAAACGAAACATCGCATTAATCCTTGGAGATAACATTTTGTTAGGCCAGGGATTGGGGAAGAATCTTGAGTTTTCAACAGAGATTTCTGGCGCGAAGATATTTGCTTTCCCTGTGAATAATCCGCAGGACTATGGCGTAGTCACACTTGATTCGTCAACAGGACGGGTGATTTCGCTCGTCGAAAAACCCATCAACCCAACATCTAATTTGGCGATACCTGGCTTGTATTTCACGGACAACCAAGCCGTGGAGGTAGCAGAATCCTTGAGTAAATCAGCGAGAGGTGAGTTTGAAATTTCTGATTTACTCAATTGGTATTTAGAACGGGATCAGCTTCAGGTAAGTTCATTCCGTCGAGGGATTGGATGGATGGATGCAGGGTCTGTTCAATCTCTATATGCGGCGAGCGAATTGGTCTCAGTACTACAAAAGAGACAAGGGTTACGGTTTGCCTGCCCAGAAGAAATCGCCTGGGGCAGTGGATGGATTTCGGACGCCGAACTCGAGAAACAGGCTTTTAAGTACGTAGGTTCTGATTATGGTTCATATCTAATGTCTCTACTAAAGTGAATATCTTTGAACTCGCAGTGTAAAGCAAGCTCAGAAAGCTTAAAGTGAGAGAAATCGCTCCCAAAAGAAGGAGAATCCATGATTACAGTCGAACTATTGAGTGAGCAGCTGCTGAATCAAGGGAATTTTCTCTAGAAGTCCGGCAAGAGCTTCTGGGGAAAGTTGGTCTGTATTGTCGGATGAATACTCAGTTGCCTCAAGATTTTGCATATTGAATGAACCAGTATTGTTATTCCATAGTCCTGGAACTTGAAAATACTTCTCATGTTCGATACTACGAAACCTTTCCTCCGCAGTCAAAAGAGTCTCATGAATCTTCTCGCCCGGTCGGACCCCAATGATTTCAATATCAACTTCCTCAACACCAATCAAAAGTCCCAAAGCCTTAACGATACTTGCGACTGTTGCTGCAGGAGCTTTCTGCACGAATAGATCTCCAGCCCGCCCCTCTTCGAGGGCGAACAGAACCAACGCTACAGATTCCTCGAGAGACATCATAAAACGCGTCATGCTTAAATCTGTGACAAGAACTTTACTTTGATTTCTTATGGAATTTATGAATTGAGGGATAACAGAGCCCCGGGACCCGATTACATTGCCATACCTAGTAATCAAATTCACTGAAGAATCTGAATAACTTGAAGATCTGACTAATTTTTCCATCATTGCTTTTGTCATCCCCATCGCGTTAACTGGGTAGACAGCCTTATCTGTGCTCAGAAATACTGATTTCCGTACCCCAGAGTTCCCAATAGCCCTCAAGAGATTGTGACTTCCGGAGATGTTAGTGTTAGTAAATTCCCACGGAAAAAGCTCCCCTGCGGGTACTTGTTTCAAGGCTGCAGCATGAAACACATAATCCGAACCATCGACAGCATGCATCAGCGAATCAAAATTCCGCACGTCACCCAAGAAAAATCGCACTCGAGCATCTCTGATTGACCCTTGCATATGGTGCTGCTTCGATTCATCTCTGCTAAAAATCCGAATCTCAGAGACATCTGTACCTAACAGATGACGCACTAAAGTGTTTCCAAATGATCCAGTCCCACCTGTGATAAGAAAGGTGCAATTACTCAACATTTGGCCTCCAAGAGCCTTAAGGTAGGTCTTTGCCTAATATACTACCTACACCGTACGCGCGCGAAGAATTTTAGGAGGAGAAGGCATTTTCTCCCTACAAGATATCACCGTTGTAATTCTCTCTCGGGGACGAGAATCACAGTTGCTCCGCTCAGTTGAATACTGGAACCAAACGCAGCTTAAGGTTCTCATTTTTCACAACACTTTAGCGCCCTTAAACGTAAGTTCATTTGCACCTAATGTTGAGTATGTTGTTTCTGAAACAGATTTTGCAAGTAGATCAAAACTTGCATCCCAAATGATTGTGACGAAGTACTCCATCTTGTGCTCTGACGATGAACTACTTCTACCGTCGGGGTTGTTTCAGATGGGAAGATTTCTTGAAGATCACCAGGACATACTTAGTGCTGGAGGGCAAACCATTGCTTTAGGTAGATTAGGACAAAACTTAACAGCAACTTACGCCTATCAGAACATGAATGGATACAAAAACTTAGAGAACTCTGCACTAAAAAGACTATCTCATCACACGATTAATCAAATTGATTACAAGACTGGCGCTATGTACAGGCTAATGAGGGCGAGTCTTATGCGGGAGATGTTAATCGCCTTTTCTGAACTTTCAAATATTTCTACCCCTTACATTTTTGAGGTTACCGGAGAGGTGATTGTAAATGCGCAAGGTCAATCAACCTATCTCGAGGAGTTGTATTGGGTACGAAATTGGATAAACGATCAGGTAGTACATAAGGGGTGGAACAGAAAACTGTATTTCTACCAATGGTGGATGCATAGTGACTTTGAGCAGGAGCGAATAAAGTGGCGAAATGAAATTCAAAGAACGATCCAAGGAACCATTTCAGAGCAGGAACTCGATAATATTTTAGAAGACATCTATGTCAAACGAAAGATTCTTGAAATCCGTGAGATTGCTAGAACTCAAAGCCTGAAGAGATTGGTTCCAAGTTGGGTGAAAAGATTTAAACACAAAGTTTTCCATAAGGTTCATTCAGGATATGAGCTCGAGGTTTTTTTTCATAAACTAAACTCAAGTGACCCAAACAAGGGCCTTGAAATGGAAAAAGCAGTTCCATATATTGTTTAATTCTTGCGGAACAACCTTATAGTTTTTAACAGTTTTGGTGAGTTCCAAATAACTTGCCTTACTTGGCGAATCAGGAAATATCTATTCAAATTGTAGGTGTTCCAATAAGTATTTATAAACCCCGGATTTATCCATAGTCTCAACCCGTCACTACGCATTTTTGAATGTAATGTAACGTGCTCGTTCTCGCCCGATTTACTCTTATCTACTAGGCTATAATCATACCGAAGGAACACACTAGATTTGTAAATCGCAATTCCTCCGAATCCCGAATCAACATCTATCCACGGCTGCGAGGCATTGAGGCGAATCATTTTTCGGTAAATTGCTTGCTTTCTCGCACGGTCGTACTCAAGTCTCATTCTGATGTGTTCATAGAATCTGGGTAAACCCTGTCTTGCTGGAATCACTAAACTTCGAAACCATTCTAATTCCTCGTTGTAGTCATTAGGCTGCCAGAGTTCGTGCCTTAAAGCCAAAATGTCGTAATAACCACCACGCTGATTTGCGAATACTCCATCCCAGTCCGTACGAGAAAAACAGCTCTGCACTGCTGACTCAGTCAACTTTCCATTCATTCCATCTAAATCGGCAACCACGACGTAATTCGGAAGACTAATTTCATCAAAACTGCGGATGTAATCAACGTATCTGTTTCTACAGTGTCGAATCCTCTCTATTCGATCTGGGATTTTGTCTCGCAGTTGACCTAAGGAAATATAATGAAAATTGCGGTATCTGTTGCTTAGCCCATCCAGAATCTCTCTTGTTGCATCTGAGGAATCTGACTCGACCAAAAAGATCTTAACTTCACCGAAAAAACTAAACGCTTGCAACACTACCAATAAGTCTTTCTCAAGTTTCTTAGAGACATTATTGACTGTACCGACTAAAATGCAACTATCCACTACTAAAATCTACTTTAGATCAGTGCGCAACGCAATATTTCTTTTAAATGCTCTAATGGGGCTTGCGGTATGATGAGAAAGTGACTGTTAAGAAATCAAATTTAGAAAACTCTAACGACCCATATCACGAAGTGGTTGTGTGCCCAGCTTGCGGCTCCAAAGAAATTGAGCTAATTCATGATTTTGGCATGGTTCCACTAGCAGGATATTTTCCAAAGAACGGTCAGGCAGACAAAAAATTTCTTCTCCCTATGCAATTGAAAATCTGTGGGTCATGTAAGTTGGTTCAAATCAACCCCGATGTAAGTGATGAATTGCTTTTCGAAGATTATAGATACGTTTCTTCTGTAGGAATGCAGAGTCACTTTAACATTTTCGCAGAATGGTTTGCAGCGAGTGGGATTGCTGACAAAAGCGCGAGGATCCTAGAAATTGGATGCAATGATGGTCCATTGCTCAAATCATTACAGAATCATGGCTACCAACCGAGGGGAATTGACCCTGCGAAAAATATAGTCAAAAATGCCAATGATAAAGGCTTAGATGTAATCTGTGGGTACTTCAATTCGAAATCTGTTCGCGAGAATAATCTAGAGAATTCATTTGATGTGGTGATTTCTTGTAATTCTTTTGCTCATATTTCACACATTAATGAGATTGCGCAAGCCGTAGTAGAGGCATTAACTCGCGATGGAGTTTTTATCGTTGAGGTGCAAGCACTAAAAGATCTTGTTGAGTCAAGGTCTTACGATTTTGTCTATCATGAGCACAAGTATTATTACTCTATCGAAAGCATTACAAGGTTGATGGAACAGCACGGTCTATTTCTGGTGGATGCGGTATCAATAGAAACACACGGTGGATCAATCAGATTTGTTTTTTCTAGAGAAAATCTTGGGCAGTCAAAAGAACTGATCAGGCTGATCCAAATAGAGAATTCAGTGGATTTAAGTTCTTCAGCGATTGCAACTTCAATTGACAGTTTCATGAGTGAGTTATTCAAACTCAGGGTTTTTCTGAAGGAGTTAGCCAGCAAAGGTGAAGTGTGTGTCGGATTAGGAGCCTCCGGACGCGCCAATATGTTATTAAACTATTTGGGACTGGAGTCCAAAACGATACGGGAGGTTTATGACGAGTCTCCAGAGAGAATAGATAGAGAGATGGCTCTGACAGGAATACCTGTATTGCCTTTGTATTCTGCAC
>JACCDM010227501.1_pt1 | contig 23072 bp, 18 predicted proteins | sample 7445851 | NCBI WGS metagenome assembly JACCDM01 (sample SAMN15323438, study PRJNA562643) | freshwater metagenome | isolation source: river surface water | place: USA:Blue River Watershed | collected 2017-08-16
ACACCTTTTGATTTTAATTGAGATACTAAATAATTTATTCTGGCTTCGCTTAAAGTATCATTTTCAGATGCATCACGATGTCCACTTATCTCTAAAATATATTCACGATTCTTCAATAATACATTACCCAAATCAGCTATCAATTTAGTTCCATTACTAGTTAACTCAGTTGTGCCTATTTTAAAAAACATATCAGGATATCGCTTATTCATCGGATATGGCGCTGTTTTCAATAGTTCCATTGCATCTGATAAAGTTTTTGGAGAATCAGCAGAAATAAATTTACCATAAACACGAGCAGGTAATTTGAATTCATTCGAATGATTCTGATAATATTTTAAATGATTTAAAGTATCTAAAGAAGGTTCATAAATTTCATTTTCGGTAATTTTACTAAACAATGTTCCTTCTAAAAATTCTTGCATTTGCTCTTTAAAAGCAGGATACTTTATTTCTAAATTTTGCTCTTCAACTTGTAAAGTTAGCGATTCAAGATATTCCTTAAAGTACAATTCATTTGAATTACTAGGCAAATAACCTAATGATTTCAAAATTCTTTTTTGTTGTAATTGTACAAATTGGTAAAAATCATTAATCAAATAATCCTTTCCTCCAACAGAGAATAATTTAAATTTCAAATAATCTTCATCACCAATTCGGTCTCTTGAAATTCTCTCCAAAGCTACTTTTTTATTCGTTTCAATAACTGAAACACTATTTTCAGCAAAAACTTTTCGCATAAAAGATTGACGAATCAACTCACTCCTTTCTTCATCACTCAAAACTTTTTGCTTTATAAATTCAGCCATTTCCTCATATGAAAGCAATGGTTTTTTATCCAATAGTTTAAAAATTTGCCATCCTAAATTTGTACGAATAGGGGCAGAAACATCACCCAATCGCTGTAAACCAAATAATTTATCTTGTAATTCCTCACTTAAATCTGATGAAAAGTACCATCTTCTTAATTCTCCACCTCTACCTCTTGAATATGGATCATCTGAATAGGTTTTGCAGACTTCTTCAAATGAGTCACCATTTTTTAGATACAATTCAACTGTTTCAATTTTTTTCTTTGCTTCAACCTGAATATTAGTTGGTGCATCCACTGCTGCAGATGATAAAACATGTGCTAAACGTATTTTCCCTTGATTAGGTCTCGATTTCAATAATTTAACAATATGATAACCTGTTTTTGTACGGAATGGTTTTGAAAATTCACCCAATCCTAAGGAATATACTGCAGTTTCAAATGGATATTGGGTCTGTAAACTACTAATGTAACCTAAAACGCCTCCTTTTTGACTTGTTTGAACATCCTCAGAAAATTTAACTGCCAAGGTAGCAAAATCATCTCCTGACTTTAATTTTTTGTAAATATTTTCAATTTTTTGATGTGCAATTAAGGTATCACCCGGACTTGGATTTATATCTAATTTCACCAAAATATGAGCCACTTGCTTTTCATCTTTCATTCGCTGATATGCTTCGCGAACCAATTGCTCTACCTTTTCGTTGTCTATTAAATAAGGACTTGCCAATTCTTTACGAAAACTTTGATATTCCTCTTGAAAACCTGGAGAAGTCAAAATACCTGATTGTTCTGCAGCTAAAATTTTGTATTGATAATCAAGATAATCATTTAAAAACTTAGCTTTATTATCTGCACGAATGGAATCACTTTCTACCAATCGCTTATAATCAGCGGCAAAACGAGCAGCTGAAATTTTCTTTGGACCCAATTGAATAGGAAATTGTCCAAAACTCAATTGTGCTCCAAAAATAAGTAAACTAAAAAACAAAGCCCAAGGGCTAACATTCAAACGCATAATATAATCTCCTTCTCAAAAACCTATTTCAAAATCTCTTAAAATTACTAAAATAAACCCAATATCCCCTATCTAATTAACTCTTTACTGATAATTTGATAGTTAAATATGTAGTTAAAATTCGTTAATGGATTTCCCTTACCTCTAAAAACTTCTCTTTTAGATCTAACAAAATTTTTACTTGGCATTTCATTTTCTTTCCATTGTACTTCTGAAACACCCATTAAATCATTTTTATCCTTTTTTGATAACCAATTCAAACCTAATCCACCCACACGCGCACCCCATAAAAACCAACCTATTGGATTAGAGACAGAACTCCATTCCAAAAGTGTTATTGGAATTTGAACCAACCCACCAATTTGATTGATTTGACCAACAGCTTGGTTGATCGCCGTGTAATCATCAATCTCCCAAATTGATATTTGAACACCTAAAACTTGATTTTTTTTAACTTCTACTGAAGGTAACAATATACTATCCAATGAAATTACACTTCCCTTTTTTACTCCTTTTAAAAAACTAGTTTTATTGATCGATTGAAGCAATTTTCCATTTTCAAAAACCGAAATATTTGTATTCAATAATATTTCGTCCTTCAAAGTCAACTTTTCTTGAATTTCTTCCACTCGTAAATCACCCAACTTTAATTGCACTTGTTTTCTATATTCAATTTCTCTTATAAGACTCTTATCGTCTTTCTGCAACATAACGACTTGCGACTTCTTTTGACAAGAGGATATTAATAACCCTAGAAAAAACAAACCTATTAACCTATACATTTAATTCATTTATATATTTTTTGAACATCATGTTCAACATTTATTCCTCATCCCTATTACCTCCCCTTCGGTTCCTGCTGTGTTAAGCAATGAAAGCTACCCTGCCCCCAAATAATCTGTTTTGCAGACAATCCAATTACAGGACGATCTGTAAATAGATTTCTTAGGATTTGTAAGGCAATAGAATCCTGCGGACAATCAAAAATAGGAACCAATACTCCTGCATTGCAGATATAAAAATTCGCATATGAGCCTGGAGCTCTAAAATCATCTATTACAACAGCATCAGGCATGGGCAATTCTACAATATTCAATGGTTTACCATTTAATAAACGCATTTGTTTCAATTCCTCTAAATTTTTAGAAAGAACAGCATAATTTTCGTCATCGGGATTATTTTCAACCACAGCCACAACCGTATCTTCATTTACAAATCGTACCGTATCGTCAATATGTCCATCCGTGTCATCGCCTACAATGCCATCTGATACCCAAAGTACTTGCTCCACTCCATAATAATCGCACAAATATTGTTCAATTTCGGATTGTGATAAGTGTGGATTTCTATTCACATTCAATAAACAAGATCTACTCGTCAGAACAGTACCCTTGCCATTAAATTCAACTGACCCGCCTTCCATAATGATTCCAGGAGAAACTTTTGGCAAGTTTTTAAAATTGGCAATTGCAGTTGGTAAATGATCATCATCATTAAATGGTGGATATTTTCCACCCCAAGCATTATATCCCCAATCAACAATTAATTTTTCATTAGTTTCCTTATGAATTAAAAATGCAGGACCATGATCTCTACACCAAGCATCATTTGTAGGATGTAAATGAAAAACAATTTGTTTTTCATCAATTCCATAAATAGGGAGCTGCAGAAGAATAAATTGTTTTAATTCTTCATTATTCACATTTATGTAAACTTTTTCACCTTTCGAAATTTCACGTATTAAAGCAAAATATTCGGGATACATTGCATGTAATTTATCTCCTTGCCATGAATGATCGTTGTGAGGAAAAGTAATCCAAGTAGCTTCATGAGAATACCATTCGGCGGGAAAATAATACTTATTTTGCTTCGGAATCATGAGTAATTTTTTCTAAAATAATGCGAAGTCCTTCAACAGTTATGTGCTGATTGACTTCTGTAAAATGATCTTGCAAGGGAGTTAAAATGGAAGAAAGACCACCTGTAGCAATCACTACTAATTGATCTCCTTTTTGATCTTTAACTCGAGCAATCATTTCCTTTACCATACCCACATAACCCCACAAAATTCCAGATTGGATTGCAGAGACGGTATCAGTACCTAATGGTTTTGTAGGCATTTCTAATGGTACTTCGGGTAACTGGGCGGTTTGAGAAAACAGGGATTTTACTGCTGTTTTTAATCCAGGTGCAATCGAAACTCCTTCAATTTGTCCTTTTTCATTGACTAAAGTAAAGGTTAAGGCTGTCCCAAAATCAACTACTAATACATCGGATTTGTAGGTTACAAATCCGTACACAGCATTTGCAATTAAATCAGTTCCTATTTCATCTTGTGCAATTATTTGTATTGGTAATTGATGATAATAATCACTCCCTAATACTACAATTTTGCGACCCAACCAATTTTCAATTCCTTTTTGTACTTGAGGAAGTACACCAGGTACGACAGAAGAAAGAATCACATATTCTGGAAGGTTGTATCCTCTTGTATTCCAACCATCACGTACCCACTCCTCCACTTTTTTTGCCGACCATGGTTGATGCGTTCTGGTTCGAAAGGTTTCTATCCATTTCGAATCTTGATAAATACCCAACACGATGTCGGTATTTCCTATATCAATAACTAATATCATTTTACGGTTTTTGGGGTAAATCTTTTGCTAATCCTGCCGACAAAATTGGAAAACGCAGCCAGGATTTGGGATCTAAACTATAATCATCTACATGAAAACCTGGTGCATAACGCTCTCTTTTCCATTGATTTCTTGCCCAAAGTCTAAAATAACGATCGGCAAATTCCCATAATTTCTCCTTTGAATAGTTTGCATCATAAACTTCAATCAACTCTCTATATACTAATTCTGGAGAATTTTTGTTCCTAAAAGCTGATTTTTCTATAAAATTCAAAATTGGATAAGGCATTAAATCCTCTTCATCTACCTGCTTTGTTTCCAAAGGTCTCAATTCTGCACTTGGTTCTAAATCATTCACAAATTTCAATTGACTTAAACTCAACTGTCCATCTACACCCACTTTCTCCATCCATTTTAACCCCTCTCGAATATACGTTTTATCGATGCCTGATATTGGAGAAATGGAACCAGAGGTATCGCCATCCATCGTTGCATATCCAACACTAGCCTCTGAACGATTAGAAGTTGCCAACAATAGTGCATTTTGAATATTTGCCAACATCCAAGCAGATGGTGCTCTTACTCTGGCCTGAACATTCTGTAAAGTAATGTCATCTGTTTGCCATGTTAATTCTCTTCCAATAGCCCCTTCAATTAAATTCCGATATTCTGCAACAATCTTATCTATTTCTATTTCATAATGTGTACTTCCAACGTTTTCAGCCAATTTTTTGGCTGAATTTCGGGTTTGTTCCGAAGAATTTTGTGTGCCTTGATATACGGTAGTAAGCGCTTTTTGTATTATACCTTTTACATCAACACATGCTTGAATCGATTTAAAGTACTTTAAAGATTTCTTTACTCCTTCTAACCCTAAATCCCTAATTGCCAATTGTATCGATAAATAACACAAAGAGGCAATTGCTGAAGAATCTGCCCCACCTGATAGCGATAAAACCCATCCATTGGAATACGATTTACGCATATAATCCCACAAGGCCAAGGATACACTTCTTGCAAACTCTTCTTCTTTAATAAATGCAGATTCAAATTCATTACCCACATGCATTATATTACCTGCTTTTGTAGAAGGAGTAAAATTAATTTGAATAACCGATGGATCAGAATTACTTTGTTTACTTGAAAAAGAAACATTACAACCTGTCCAATTAAACTCTTCGAAGGAAAAACGATGCGTTTCAGCTATTTTTTGTCCCTTTTTATACACATAGGCATCACCATCAAAAATTGTTCTACCCGACTCATTTCCCAATAAATTAGCAAATACATAAACTCCATTTACGATTTCGGATCCTTCTTTTGCAATCGATTGACGAATTAAATTTTTCCCAAAACTAAAATGTGATGCCGTTGGATTACAAATTAAATTGGCACCTCTTTTTGACAATTCATGGGCAGGTCTTTTATCCCCCTCCCAGGCATCTTGACAAATTTCAATCCCTAATCTTACTCCATCAAATTCTAATAAATAATCCCCAAAAGGCACCTTATCTCCATTGAAATCAACAGCTACACGGCCATTTTTTTCCCATGCAGTAAACCATCTTGGCTCATAATGGACTCCATCATTCGCTAAAAATTGTTTCGGGATAAATGCAACTACTTTTTGTTGAAACAAAATGGCTGCTACGTTGTATAATTTATCCTCAATCCAAAAAGGGACTCCGACTACCACAATTGTCTGATTAACTCTTTGGGCTAATTTCAACAATGATTCATGTGCTTTTTGAGTTGTAAATTTCGACAAGAATTGATCTTCACAACCATATCCTGTCAGACACATTTCTGGATAACAAATCAAATCATAGCCTTTTTGAGTAAGCATATTAAAAGATTCTTCAATTCGTTGAAGATTACCTTCCCAATCCAAAGGAATTTGATTAACCGTTACCGCAGCAAGAGAAAGTTGAGACATCTTATCTTGATTTCTTCGTTGTATTGTTGATTTTTGGTCCCCATACTTTAAACCAAGGCTTCTTCGCCTCAATTTGGTTTGGACCAGCACCTGCCACTTGGGCAGTTCGAACATGTTTGTAACGAGAAGTATACATCCACGACATGGCTGCTCGGGGCCTAAAATACCGATCACCATGACGATGTTCTACGCGCACTCTACAGGTGGTACGAGGACAACGCGCCGACCAACAAGATGAAAGCATAAAAACCAATCCAAGGACCAGCAAATAAACTAAACTCCTACATTTCAAAACTATGAACATTCCTAAACAATAAACGTTATGTATATGAACGAATTTAGATTAGTTAAATTTCACACAAAGCTTTAATTTTGTAAAAATAAATCAGCTTGTGCATACAAACTTCAAAGATATAAAAAACTCAGCAGATACGATGGAAATTACCTACCCTGTAATGGAATCTTTTTATACCATCCAAGGAGAAGGACATTTTCAAGGACATGCCGCCTATTTTATTCGTTTAGGAGGATGTGACGTGGGGTGCCACTGGTGTGATGTAAAGGAAAGTTGGCCGATAGACACACACCCAAAAGTTTCTATTCATCAATTAGTAAATGAAGTTTTATCTACACCCTGTAAAATTGTTGTTATTACCGGTGGAGAACCCTTAATGCATGATTTATTCCCACTAACACAGGCTTTGAAAGAGGCAGGCTTAAGAACACACATCGAAACTTCCGGTGTTGGAAAGGTAACAGGCCTTTGGGATTGGATTTGTTTTTCACCAAAGAAATTCAAAGATCCTAATCCGGCAATATTTTTAATAGCAAATGAACTTAAAATCGTTGTTTTTAATAAATCAGATTTGAAATGGGCCGAAACATTTATAAAAGATATGCCAAATGGATGTCGATTATTATTACAACCAGAATGGTCGAAGAGAGAGGAAATAAATCCATTAATTGTCGATTTTGTAAAACAAAATCCTCAATGGAACATTTCTATTCAAACGCACAAGTATTTACAAATTCCTTAAAATGATTAAACTTTTCATCATTGGAAGTTTATTTTCATTCTGCGATTCCACAAACATCGCCAAACAAACCGATATTTCGAACGTTAATTCTTACCATTCTCAATATTTTCCTCAATTTATTGAGTCGACGCAGGAAATATTTTTTACTATTCGAAAAAACAAAGGTGATCACGAAGATATATATGTTTCCAAAGTTTGGCAAGGCGCCGCCTTGCCTCCTTCTACTATTGGAACCTTAAATACTCCTTTATTCAATGAAGGCACATGTACTTTTAGTGAGGATGGACAAACAATAATCTTCTCTGCTTGCGATTATCCAAATTCAAAAGGTGGTTGTGATTTATACGAGAGTAATCGGATAAACAATCAGTGGAGCATCCCTAAAAATCTTGGATTTTTTATCAATTCTAGAGAATGGGATGGCCAACCGCATTTAACCAATAATGGTAAAACAATTTATTTTTCATCAGAACGAGCTGGAGGTTTAGGTAGCAGAGATTTATGGGTAAGTGAAAAAGACCAGCATGGTGTTTGGGGAATTCCTAAAAATCTCGGTCCCAATATTAATTCCTCTGCGAATGAAATGGGACCATATCGGATCAAAAACAAACAAATTCTTTTGTTTTCAAGTGATCGAAAAGGAGGAAAAGGCAAATTAGACTTTTACCAGAGCCTAAATGAAGAAAATGAATGGAGTAATCCAAGCAATTTAGATCTCCTAAATACGAAAGAAGACAATGCAGGTATTTGTTTAGGCAGCAGGCCGAATGAATTTTTTGTAACCGAAAGTAATACGAACAAAAATCCTTCTGAAAAAATCTATAGTATTATATTACCTGACTCTATTTGGTTAAAAAATAAACCTAAGGCACAAATAAAAGAGATTTCTACTGCAAAGCAACTATTTTCTGACATCTCATTTACTGATATTTATTTTGCAAATAACAAATGGGATTTGCCTTCAATAATCCCTAATAGTTTAATAAAACTATTCCAATATTTATCAGAAAATTCAACAGTAAAAATCATTATCGAAGGCCATTCTGATGAAACTGGTAAGGCAAAAAGCAATATTATTCTTTCAGAAAAACGCGCATTATCGGTCAAAAAATACTTGATCCAACAAGGCATTTCTGCAGATCGCATGCAAATCAAAGGCTTTGGACACCTTAAACCTAAATCTAAAGAATTAGCAGGGAATCGGAGGATAGAGGTGAAGCAACTTTAATTGTTAATTGTTAATTAAACAATTTTTTATTTTTTAGGCGACATTTTAAACGGATTAATTTACAATTCACAATTAACAATTATTTTTTCTTCCTTCTTATTTTTTTCTTCTTACTTTTAGTTTTCAACTTCCCACTCCGCTCATCTTTCTTTTTTAAAGCATGAAGCAATGAGTCTGTTAAATCTTCTTTAAAAAGTGGTCGAATAAGTACTGTAGAAATTCCATGACCAAGAATGCCTAATTCTTTGGCTGCTGCATACGATACATCAATCATTCTCGATTTTTTATGAGGACCTCGATCATTGATGCGTACATAAGTAATGCGATTTGTGTGTACAGATTTTACTTGAACCCAAGTTCCCATGGGCAAGGTACGATGCGCAGCAGTGTATTTATAAGGATGAAAACGTTCCCCACTACTTGTTTTCCGACCAGCTAATTTTTTACTATAATAAGAAGCTGTTCCAGAATGCCAATGACCATCTGATTTAGTTTTAAATACGTTTGTAAATTGAACAAGTACAACGATTATAAACCAGAAAAAATATTTTTTTGTTAAAAACATAAGGACAAAGGTAGCCCTATTATCCCGAAAAATAAAAAACCTGAGATTTTCATCTCAGGTTTTAATATATTTTCAGCACATAAACCTTCAGGTCTCTGAGCTTGTCGAGGGGCACTTCGCTCGACCTCTGGCTCCAGTGTAAACCTCATTCCTTATAACTCATACCTTACACCTAACTCCTTCTTCCTTCTTCCTTCTTCCTTCTTACCTATTACTTATCTCCACAAACGCTCTTGGCGTTGCACCAGTATAAATTTGACGAGGACGACCAATTGGTTCCTTGTTTGCTCTCATTTCTTTCCACTGTGCAATCCAACCTGGTAAACGACCTATAGCAAACATTACAGTAAACATATTAGTTGGAATACCTAATGCACGATAAATAATTCCTGAATAGAAATCTACGTTTGGATATAACTTACGAGCAACAAAATACTCATCACTTAAAGCCGCTTGCTCTAAACGAGAAGCAATTCCTAGAACAGGATCATTTACACCTAATGCTTTTAAGACATCATCAGCCGCTTTTTTAATGATTTTAGCACGTGGATCAAAGTTTTTGTACACACGGTGACCAAAGCCCATCAAACGGAAGCCAGAATTTTTATCCTTAGCCATCGCAATGTATTTCTCTGTGTCTCCACCATCTGCCTTAATAGCTTCCAACATCTCAATTACTTCTTGATTCGCACCACCATGTAATGGTCCCCAAAGAGCATTGATACCAGCTGAAATAGATGCATATAAACTTGCATGAGAAGATCCTACTAAACGTACTGTAGATGTAGAACAATTCTGCTCGTGATCGGCGTGTAAGATTAATAATTTATTTAATGCTTTAGAAACAATTGGATCTACTTGATAATTAGAACCAGGAGTCTTAAACATCAATTGCAAAAAGTCAGAACAATAATCCATCGATTTTTCCGGCTGATTAATTCCTTCTCCAATCGACTTTTTATAATACCATGTCGCCATGATAGGTAATTGAGCTATTAAACGCAAAATGCTTTTCTCAGGATCCTCATTTCCATCTGCATCATAAAATGCCGACATCGAACCTACCAAAGCTGCGATTTCACACATTGGATGTCCTTCTTTTGGAAATGCGTTAGAAACTTTCACAATCGAATCATTAACGACAGCCTCTGCCTTAATAGCATTAGAAAAGCCATCTAATTGAGATTGTGTTGGTAACTCACCATGAATTAACAAATAAGCAACTTCTAAAAAAGTAGCCTTATCAGCTAATTCTTCAATTGAATATCCTCTGTAACGTAAAATACCTTCCTCTCCGTCTAAGAAAGTAATAGCACTTTTAGTTGCACCAGTATTTTTAAATCCTGGATCATACGTTACATATCCTGATAAATCACGAAGCTTGGCAATATCAATTGCTTTCTCGTTTTCAGAACCTGATAATGTAGGTAGTTCAAATGATTTACCGTCTACATTAATAACTGCGTTTTGCGACATAATTGTTTAAATTATACTTAATCGAAACTATGATTTTTTAAAGACAGTTTGGCACTGTTTTCAAAATTCAATCTACTAAGATAATACGTAATTTTGAAACCTTGCTTACCTTTATGAATCCAAAATAAAATAATTTAATTTTCACAACTTTTTCTTAAAAAAGTTCAATAAAATTTGGCCAAATGCACAACTTAGCTGAAAAAATTAACAAGTATTCTTTTTCATCCAAAGATCGATTTCTAAGATATGTACAAATCGATACCCAGTCGGACCCTAATGCAACTTGTTTTCCAAGTACTGAAAAACAGAAAAATTTAGGTAAAATCCTTGTCGAAGAATTACAAGCTTTGGGCATTGAAAATGCCCACATGGACGAATTGGGTTATGTATACGCATTTCTGCCTTCTAACATAAAACATACAGTACCGGGTATCTTTTTTTGTTCTCATATGGATACTTCTCCCGATTGCTCTGGCGAAGGAGTAAAACCCATTATTCATACAAATTACCAAGGACAAGATTTAATTCTACCTGATGATCCAAATATTATTATAAAGTCAAACGAACACCCTGATTTATTGGAGCAAATAGGAAGCGACATCATTACGGCCTCGGGAAAAACACTATTGGGGGCAGATAACAAGGCTGGATTAGCGGAAATCATGGATGCAGTAGCCTTTTGGCAACAACATCCTGAAGTATTACATGGAGATATTTCAGTTGTATTCACTCCAGACGAGGAGGTCGGTCGTGGAACGGAACATATTGATCTTTCCAAAATAAAAGCGGCATTTGGCTACACCTTGGATGGAGAAAAACGTGGACACCTTGAAAACGAAACCTTTTCAGCTGATGGAGCGGTGTTAACCATTCATGGGGTTTCTCAGCATCCGGGATTTGCTAAAAACAGAATGGAGTCTGCCATCAAAATTGCAGCTGAAATAGTAACAAATTTACCAAAAGACCATCTTTCACCTGAATCAACAGAAGAATTGGAAGGATTTATCCATCCGGTTGAAATTTCTGGTTCTGTGGAAGAAGCTAAAATTGAATTGATTCTTCGCGATTTTGATAAAAATCAATTGATCAAACAGGGTGAACTCATTCAAAAAATCGCAAAAGAAGTTCTGCAAAATTATCCGAAATCAAGTTTTACTTATGAACAAACGGAGCAATACCGTAATATGAATGAGATCTTAAAAGATCGACCAGAAATTACAAAATTTGCCTTAGACGCAATGAAATTAGCTGGACTAAACCCAGAACTTAAAAGTATTCGTGGTGGTACCGATGGTTCTCGACTCACTTTTATGGGTCTACCTTGCCCAAATATCTTCGCTGGAGAACATGCCTTTCACTCCAAACAAGAATGGGTTTCGGTGCAAGATATGGAAAAGGCGACGGAAGTGGTTATTTGGTTGGGAGGATTAGTTGGGATAGAGAAAAAATTTAAGGTGTAAGGTATGAGGTGTGAAGTATTTAATATTAGAATACACTTTACACCTTACACCTTACACCTTATACCTTACACCTTATACCTTATACCTATATAAAAGTTACTCCCACTCAATCGTTGCTGGTGGCTTAGACGAAATATCATAGACCACGCGATTAACACCTTTTACTTTGTTGATAATTTCATTAGAGATTTTTCCCAAGAAATCATACGGTAAGTGGCACCAGTCGGCTGTCATGCCGTCTAAAGAGGTTACTGCACGGAGAGCAACTACTTTTTCATAGGTACGCTCATCGCCCATTACGCCAACTGAATGTACAGGTAACAAGATTGCTCCTGCCTGCCAAACTTGATCGTAAAGGCCTTCCGACTTTAAGCCATTAATAAAAATGGCATCTACTTTTTGTAAAATATCAACTTTTTCAGGAGTAATATCTCCTAAAATACGAATGGCTAAACCTGGACCAGGGAATGGATGTCTGCCTAAAATCTTTTGATCAATGCCTAACGTTTTACCCACCAAACGAACCTCGTCTTTAAATAAGGTATTCAATGGCTCAACTACCTTCAATTTCATAAAATCTGGCAATCCACCTACGTTGTGGTGCGATTTGATGGTAGCCGAAGGACCTTTCACCGAAACGGATTCAATCACATCAGGATAAATCGTACCTTGGCCCAACCACTTCACTCCTTCAATCAAATGTGCTTCATGATCAAACACATCAATAAAGGTTTTTCCAATGGCTTTACGCTTTGCTTCAGGATCTGATAAACCCGCCAATGCATCATAAAAACGCTGCTTGGAGTCAACTCCTTTTACGTTTAGACCTAAATTTTTATACGATTCTAACACTTCTTCAAATTCGTTCTGACGAAGCAATCCATTATCTACGAAAATACAATATAGATTCTTGCCAATGGCTTTGTGTAATAAAACAGCCGCTACCGAGCTATCTACACCACCAGAAAGTCCCAAAACAACTTTATCATCGCCTAATTTAGCTTTCAAATCGGCAACGGTGGTTTCCACAAAGGAATCAGATGTCCAAGAAGCTGAACAGCCACAAACACCTTGCACGAAATTTTTCAAAATTTGCTTTCCTTCGGTACTGTGAGTTACTTCTGGATGGAATTGAATACCAAAAACTGGCTTGTTCGGATTGGCAAAAGCCGCCACTCGAACCGATTCGGTTGAACCAATAACTTCATATTCAGCAGGTAATTCCATGATGGTGTCACCATGCGACATCCAAACCTGTGAATTAGCCGAAACATCTTGTAATAGAATACTATTTTTAACGCTCTTCAAATGTGCACGACCATATTCTCTATGTTGTGAAGCCTCCACGGATCCACCACCCAAATAGGCTAATAATTGTGCACCATAACAAATACCTAAAATAGGCAATTCACCAAATTGAGCTAAGTTTACACGCGGAGAATCTTCTTCACGAACCGAGCAAGGAGAACCCGAAAGGATGATACCTTTTACGGACTCATCAATAGTTGGTATATGATTAAATGGATGAATTTCGCAATATACTTGTAACTCACGCACGCGACGTGCAATTAACTGAGTTACCTGAGAACCGAAATCGAGAATAATGATTTTTTCTGCCATTGTAAGCTTTTGTCAAAAATAAACGGCAAAGGTCGGAAAAATCTAAGGGTATATCAAGTATTTTTTGCGAATTTGTCGATAGGAAGCTAAATCTTTTGACCAAGACTTTCGAATCTCCGATTCCGAAAGTCCGTTCATCAATTGCATCCGCAATTGATCGGTTCCTGCCAATTTATCAAAAAACGAAGGCGAGGTAAAAAATTTCTCTTTCAATTCCGTATTTTGAAAAAATTCAACTAAATATTTGAGCGAAAAACCCATTTTATGCGCATTTACTTGTCGAAGATCATAACCAAAACACAATTGATTTTTCATTACAGGATCCATTGCCCCTGGTTTAGGAACAGGAGTAAATTCAAAATCACCAATTTTCTTTGCAGGTGTACCAATTACCTGAAAAGGAAAATCAGTTCCTCGTCCCACACTTACTATTGTTGGTTCAAACAAACAGATAGATGGGTATAATGCAATTGCTTGGTCATTAGGCAAATTGGGTGAAGGAGCAATACTAATATGCACTGCCTCTTTGCGCTTGTAGTTAGGAACAGGAATCACGGTTAATTGACACTTCGCCCCATTTTTCAACCAGCCCTCTCCATTAATCATTTGTGCCAATTCTCCCGAAGTACAGCCATATAAAAGTGGTATCGGATTCAAACCCACAAAAGAAGAAAACTTACGATTGAGTACCGGTCCATCTACTTCATTAGCATGAGGATTCGCACGATCTAAAACAATTAAAGGAACTTGATTTTCAGCGCAAGCCTCCATCACCAAATGCAAGGTAGAGCTGTAGGTATAAAAACGAACGCCAATATCTTGAATATCAAAAATCACAGCCTCCACTCCTTTTAAATCTTCTGGAGTTGGTTTATTATGTTTACCATAAAGTGAAACCACAGCCACGCCTGTGGCTGGATCCGTTTCATTATCCACGTGATCTCCTGCGTCTGCCTTTCCTCTAAATCCATGTTCTGGTCCAAATACCTTTACTACTTGTATTCCTTTAGAAACCAAGGTATCCAACAAATGTTTATGACCCACCTTAGAAGTATGGTTTACCACTAAAGCCACCTTTTTACCGCTTATCAAGGGTAAGTACTGTTCAAATTGGGCTGCGGCTGGGGTAAAATTTTTAGGCGTGGATGCTACAGAAAAAAAGGAAATACCAAGTAAAAAAGCAATAATTTGGAGGTGTCGAAGCATAATACTTACTTTGCGATAATTTGAATCGAAAGGTATGAATTTTTCCTTGTTTGTTGCAAAAAAAATCCGAAATACTGAGCAAACCTCTTTTTCGAAGACCGTGACGTATGTAGGCATGGGCACCATTGCTCTAGGCACAGCCATTGTGATTATTTCCTTTGCGATCTTATTTGGATTCAAACAAGCCATTGTTCAAAAGATTACTGGATTTTCTGGAAATTATAAAATATCCCGAGTATCTGAAGACCATAGCCTAACTCCGCAGTTTTTACAAGTGCCTAAGGCATGGGAAATGCAGGTATTGGCCATGGAGGGAGTTGACTATTTACACAAAACGGTACAGAGTCCGGGCATATTGGTAGGCGAAAAAACGTTATCAGGTATGGTCGTAAAAGGAACGGATTCAAAAGAGTTTTTGGAAAAGGAGTTAAAGCCACATTTGATAGAAGGTAAATTAGGTCTTTTAGGAAAACAAGAAGTTTATCTATCTAAAAGTATCGCTGAAAAGTGTCAGGTGAAGGCTGGTGAACATTTAATCCTCTATTTTTTATCTGCTGCCAATCGACCACGAAAAGTGCTTGTGAAAGGCATTTACGAAACCGGATTAGAGGAAATAGACCAATACACCGTTTTTGGTAATTTGGCTTGGGTAAAGGAGTTAACGCAAGTACCTGAAAATCTTCACAGCTCCGTAGAAGTTCATTTAAAAGAAGGTGCAGCAGATTTATCGAAAGTAATTGGGAAAACCCTTCCAATAGAATTACGATTAGACACGATAGAAGAAATAGATCCAGCGATATTCGATTGGTTAGTGATGTTGGATCGAAACATAGTCATATTGATCACACTACTACTCTTCGTTGCCGGATTTAACCTCATTGCGACACTGTGGGTATTAATCATGGAGCGCATACCAATGATTGGCTTATTGAAATCTATTGGAACCAGTAATCGACAAATTCGCCGAATATTTTGGTGGAACGGCATGTTTATTTTGAGCTGGGGTATCTTATTTGCCAATCTCATTGCCTTAGCATTCTGTTACTTACAAGACCAATACCATTTAATTCCTTTAGATGCCAGCACGTATTACATGCATGCAGTACCCATTTATTGGTCGTGCCAAGCCTGGCTCCTCACCAACCTTGGCACGATTATCTTAGTCGCAATCTTTTTAAGTATCCCAACGCTTTATATTCAGAAAATTAGTCCGCTGGAGGCGATTAGGTTTAAGGATTAGGGAGAATCTATTAATTAATATATTCAATACAACAACCTGATAATTTAATCCCATCTAAACCATCAGAACTTTACTTTCATTACTTTTGCCAAGTAACCACTAAAAGCTTGTAAGTAATATTAGCACTAAGTTATTTATGTTCAATTTAAGCAACAATATTTTTTTGTACGTACATTATCCGTACATTTGCAAAAAACAATACCACACATGAAATATATTATTAAAGAAACTACTCGATTTGAAGCCCGCCTTCTTAAAGAACAAAAAGCTCTTTTTGAAAAGGCATCCATATTAGGTGGATTTAGAAATTTAACCGAATTTATTGTTTTTGCAGCTCAAGAGAAGGCTAGGGTTATTATTAAAGAAAACGAACAGATTATTTCTTCAGTGGAGGACGCAGAAATATTCTATGAAGCGATTGTGAATCCTGCTGCTCCTTCAGAAAAGCTAACAAAAGCCTTCAAAAATTATCAAAAACTACACCACTAATACACATTACTAAATGGTTGAGTTGTTAAACAATTCGCACAATCGAATAGATTTTGATTGTGGAAATGAGCAATTAACAAAATATTTCAAAGTTCAGGCTGGACAAGACATGAAACGGAAATTATCCATTTGTTTTGTGTGGAATGATTCTTTAACAAATAAAACAATCGGATACTATACACTGTCCAATACAAGTAATCCTCTAACATTTTTTCCAGAACAAATTAATCAAAAATTACCTCCATCTTATCAAAATATACCTTGTACCTTGATTGGTCGATTGGCAATTGACAAATCGTATCAAGGAAAAAAAATGGGAGAACAATTACTTATAAATGCACTCATTACATGTTACGAGACCTCATTGAAGGTGGCATCATTTGCAGTCGTGGTAGATCCAATAGATGAAGATGCAATAAAATTCTATCAAAAGTACGATTTTATTCCTTTGCCACATTCAGGGAAAATGTTTATCGCTATGAAAACTTTAACTCAACTTTTCCATTAAAGTTTTCCCTCAAAAAACTATATCACTAGATCACTCGATCACTGGATCACTGAATCACTTGATTCCACTACCGCTATCGCCACCATATTCACAATTTCCCTTACCGATGCACCTAATTGAAGCACGTGTACAGGTTTTTTGAGTCCCAATAGAATAGGACCGATGTACTCAATATTGGCAGCTTCTTTTAATAAATTATATGCTATATTGGCCGCTGACAAATTAGGAAAAATTAGCGTGTTAGCTGTTTCATTTCCTAATTTAGCAAATGGATAATTCTGCTGTCTTAATTCCTTATCAAAGGCTAAGTGAGCCTGCATCTCACCTTCAATGACCCAATTCGGAAATTTTTCTTGTAAAATCTGAGTTGCTTCTCGCATCTTCACCGAATCTTCTCCATCGGCAGAACCAAAGTTGGAATAACTCAATAAGGCAATGCGTGGTTTGATATTGAATTGTTCTACTGATTTTGCTGTCAATTCCGTAATTTCTACAATATCTTCTACTGTTGGATCAAAATTGATGGTAGTGTCAGAGAAAAACAATGGACCCTTTTCACTTAATAATAGGTACATACCGGCCACTTTCTTTACTCCTTGTTTTTTACCAATGATTTGTAAAGCCGGACGAATTGCATCTGGATAGTTTTTCGTTAAACCTGAAATCACACCATCTGCCATTTGGTTATCCAGCATCATTGAAGCAAAATAATTACTCTTTCTAACTTCTTTGTCTGCCTCCCAACGAGTCGTTCCTCTTCTCTTGCGTTTCTCGTAATACAATTCACCAAATTTCTTTAACAAATCGGCATTTTCTGGTGCACGTAAATCCATGATTTGCGCACCTGTTAAATCAATATGATGCTCATCTGCAATGGCTTCAATATTACCTCTTCTTCCTAATAATATTGGTTTTGCAATTCCTTCGTCCATCACTTCTCGTACTGCCTTCAACACTTTCAAATTTTCTGCATCAGCAAAGACAATACGTTTTGGATTACTCTTGGCACGTTTCATGATGAATTTCATCACTTGATTGTCTAATCCCAATCGCTTCGCTAATTGCAATTCATAGGCTTCCCAATTTTTGATAGGTGCTGCAGCTACCCCTGAATCCATCGCTGCCTTGGCTACTGCCATAGAAACAGTTGTTATCAAACGCGGATCCATAGGCTTTGGAATGATGTATTCGGGTCCAAAACTTAAATTTTTCTCATTATAAGCCAAATTCACAATATCTGGCACTGGTTTTTTGGCTAATTCGGCCAAGGCTTTTGCAGCAGCCAATTTCATCGCCTCATTAATTTCCCTCGCGCGCACATCCAAGGCTCCTCTAAAAATAAATGGAAAACCCAACACATTGTTTACTTGGTTCGGATAATCGGATCTACCAGTTGCCATAATGATATCTTCTCGAACCGAAACGGCCACATCATACGCAATTTCGGGCGTTGGGTTGGCCATGGCAAAAACAATTGGATTGGCCGCCATTGCGGCCACCATTTCTTTTGTCAAAATATTCCCTACCGAAAGTCCCAAAAACACATCTGCACCCACCATCGCCTCGGCAAGAGTGGATTTTTTCGTTGCTGCGCAAGCAAGAGGTTTTACATATGGATTCAAATCGGTTCTCGACTCAGAAACGAGTCCATCTTTATCGAAAATGGTAAAATTTTGAATATTTGCCCCTAATTGTAAATATAATTTGACACAAGAAATGGCCGCCGCTCCCGCGCCGGATATTACAAATTTTATCTTTGAAATGTCTTTATTAACCAACTCTAAGGCGTTAATAAGTGCTGCTGAAGAGATAATTGCCGTCCCATGCTGATCGTCGTGCATGATAGGTATTTTCAATTTTTGCTTCAACTTCTCTTCTATTTCAAAACACTCTGGAGATTTAATATCCTCTAAATTAATACCCCCAAAAGTAGGTTCTAATCGAACCACTGTTTCTACAAAGGCATCTGGATCGGTACAGTTTATTTCTAAGTCAAATACATCGATATCCGCAAAAATCTTAAATAACACACCCTTTCCTTCCATCACAGGCTTACTGGCTTCTGCACCAATATTTCCTAAACCCAACACAGCTGTTCCGTTTGAAATCACACCCACTAAATTGCCTTTAGCGGTATAATCATATACTTTCTCCGTATTATCGGCAATTTCTAAGCATGGTTCTGCCACTCCTGGCGAATAAGCTAAGGATAAATCTCTTTGAGTGGCAGTTGACTTAGTGGGTTTTACTTCAATTTTCCCGGGTTTTCCTTCCGAATGGTAGGCTAATGCATCTTGTTTTAAAATATTAGAGACGGACATAAATTTTATAATTGATGAAATGTTATTCTTTACTAAACTCTTTTTCATGTTTGGCTAGCCAAACAGTTGCCACTCCGTTTCCAATGAAATTGGTAATAGCCCTTGCTTCCGACATAAAACGATCCACACCTAATAAAAGTGCTAATCCTTCCATCGGAATCACTTGCAAGGCAGAAATAGTGGACGCTAATACCACAAAACCGCTTCCGGTTACACCTGCTGCCCCTTTGGAGGTAATCATTAAGACACCCAAAATGGTCACCATTTGTCCAAGTGTTAAATCTATCCCATACACTTGCGCCAAAAATAAGATAGCCATGGAAAGATAAATACTTGTGCCATCTAAGTTAAAGGAATATCCAGCAGGAACCACCAAACCAACAACTGATTTTGAGCATCCCATTTTTTCTAATTTATGCATAAGGGACGGTAAAGCTGCTTCAGAAGAAGACGTACCCAAAACGATTAACAATTCCGCCTTGATATAATTCAGAAAACTGGTAATTTTTTCTCCACAAGAGCGCAAAACAAGTCCTAATACTAGAAAAATAAAGATTCCCATTGTTGCATATACTGAAATCATCAATTTACCTAATGGAATTAGGGAATGAATTCCAAATTTCCCAATCGTATAGGCCATTCCACCTAAAGCTCCTAATGGTGCCAAATACATAATTGAATGTAATCCTTTGAAAATCCAATGCAATGCCTGATTCATTCCAGCAACCATTCGGGCCTTTGCTCGAACCTGATTTAAGAAAACACCAAAAAAGATAGAAAATAACAATACTTGAATGGTGAAGTTCTCTTTAAAAAATCCTAACCAATTGAAACTAGCAGCTTTTGCTGTGTATTTTGAAATATCTCCTCCTCCCACTTCAGAACGAATGACACCAACACCTGGCTCCAACACATGAGAAACAAAAATGCCAATCAAAAGCGCAAAAGTGGTCACAATTTCAAAATAGAGCACTGCTTTTCCTCCTACTCGACCAACCTTCTTCAAGTTTCCCATATTCACAATTCCCAAACTAATCGTTAAGAATATAATAGGGTTGATAAATAATTTCACTAAACTGATAAAAATTCCAGAAAGCACCTCCGAAACACTTGGACCAACAGCGATTTCTGCACCAAGGAATGAATACGTAAATTTTTCTTCAAACACCTTATACAAAGCCCAATCTTTGTGAAAATGTCCAATTATGATGCCCATAAACACACAGATAAGAACATAAAAAGTCAGGTTATGCGTAATTTTTTTAGATTTCATTCGTTTAGGTTTTTATTCATTCAAACAAATGTAAGATTTTAATCGAAAAATTGGTTTGGCAAAGTTGGAAGATTTACCGAATTTTGCAGGCTATTGAACTCTCGACAAAAGAGTTTTGTTGTTTTAGAATAGAATTTCAAATTTATAATGGCTGAAAAAATCAAATGTTTGATCATTGGCTCTGGACCTGCGGGTTTCACTGCTGCAATTTATGCTTCTCGTGCAGGTTTAACTCCTGTGTTATACCAAGGAGGACAACCAGGTGGACAGTTAACTACTACCACAGAAGTTGATAATTTTCCTGGATATCCACAAGGAGTAGATGGTCCAACCATGATGATTGACCTTGAAAATCAAGCGAAACGCTTTGGCTCAGATGTTCGAACAGGATTAGCAACCAAAGTAGATTTCAGCTCTTCTCCAAAGAAAGTTTGGATTGATGATTCGCATGAAATTGAAGCTGATGCAGTGATTATCGCTACGGGTGCATCAGCCAAATGGTTGGGATTAGAAGGTGAAAAAACATTCAACGGCCTAGGTGTTTCTGCCTGTGCAGTTTGCGATGGATTCTTTTATCGTAACCAAACCGTTGCTGTAGTAGGTGCAGGAGATACCGCTGCGGAAGAAGCTTCTTATTTAGCCAATTTGTGTGAAAAAGTACATTTAATCGTCCGTAGAGATGAAATGCGTGCTTCTTTAATCATGCAAGAGCGTGTAAAAAACAATCCAAAAATTGAAATTCACTGGAATGCTGAAACAGAAGAAATTTTAGGAGATGCAAGTGGCGTAACTGGAATAAAAATAAAAAATAATAAAACAGGTGAAAGCAGCGAATTGGCCTTGACTGGATTCTTCGTTGCCATTGGTCACCAACCAAATACTTCTATTTTTAGAGGACAATTAGAAATGGATGCTCAAGAATACTTAATTACTGAAAAAGGAAGTTCAAGAACAAACGTGGAAGGTGTGTTCGCTTGTGGCGATGTACAAGACACCATTTATAGACAAGCAATCACCGCTGCTGGCAGCGGATGTATGGCTGCTTTAGATGCCGAAAGATGGTTGGCAGCTAAAGGATTACACTAATATTTATGCAAAAAGTAAAATTCCTTTTGAGTATGTTTTTTGTATTGTGCATAAGTGCAGCTTATGGACAAGAGAAGAATTTGTTCAAAAAAAATACAAAAATCGAAAGTAAACCCACTCCTCCATCCATCAACAAAAGAGATGAATTGGATGAGTTACCTCCTTTGCAATTTCGAACAGAAACCACCGAAACCTCAGGTAAAGTGGCTGGTTCTGAAATGGAAGAACGTAAATTCGAACCGATCAAAATTGTCAATAATTCAATCAGCAATTTCGACACGACTTCCGTTGACGAAGGTGAAAATTTAGTGGTTGAAATTGAAGAAGAAGCTGCACCTGAAGGTTCAGAAGACTTTGTAACGGTTGCCTCTTATTATTCGATTTGGGATACCCGAAATATTGATCCATACGACATTGATGCCAAAGATTTTGACGAACCTGTGGATATCGAATTGTACAATGTTCCTGCTGGCAGAAACTGGTCTAATCCTTTAGCCAATGTGAAAATGACGAGTTCTTTTGGTCCTCGTTGGGGACGCTTACATGCGGGCGTTGACCTTGACCTAGAAACAGGATATCCAGTATATTCCACCTTTGATGGTATCGTGCGAGTGAACGGATTCGATTACGGAGGTTATGGAAATTATGTAGTTGTTCGACATTATAATGGCCTAGAAACGCTTTATGGTCACCTTTCAAAAAAGAATTTTGAACCAGGCACTATGGTAAAAGCTGGTGATGAAATTGGTTTAGGAGGCAATACGGGTAGAAGTACAGGATCACACTTGCATTATGAAACCCGATACGAAGGGAATCCCTTCAACCCAATGTATGTGTTTGATTTTGGAAAAGCAGAACCCGTTTCTGACCATGTGGTTTTAACAGCAAGAACTTTCGACAGACGTTCTTTAAGTTTACGTAACGAATTTGGTGCTACTGGTGAAAAAATAAAAAGCAGAAGAAAATATTGGTATAAGGTCCGTTCAGGTGATTCATTATACACAATAGCACAAAAAGCAGGCATTTCAGCCAGTCGATTAGCTAGAATCAATGGATTACGCATGAGCAGTACTATTCGTGCTGGAAGAAGACTTAGACTCAGATAAATGAAATTAGATGTTTTAGTGATGGCCGCCCACCCAGATGATGCTGAATTAGCATG
>JACCDM010100365.1_pt1 | contig 23054 bp, 18 predicted proteins | sample 7445851 | NCBI WGS metagenome assembly JACCDM01 (sample SAMN15323438, study PRJNA562643) | freshwater metagenome | isolation source: river surface water | place: USA:Blue River Watershed | collected 2017-08-16
GACAAGAATCCAAAGCAGGTGACTTAGATTTCCAAGTCATTTGCTCACGTCCCTTGCGCACTAATTGCTGAATAGTTGGCATTTTAGCGTAATTACCTGTTTAATTATAAAATCATTTAATCCCTCTAAAGCATGTCAAACTCAATTAGATAGAGTTATCCCACACTAATGGGGGTGCAAAGTTAGCAATAAGAAAGAGAAAACAAAACGGGTTTGTGGAAAATTATTTCAAAAAACCACGAATTCCCAATTCTAAGCCACGCAATTCGGCTAACCCACGCAAACGTCCAATGGCCGTGTACCCAGGATTAGTCTTCTTGCCTTCCTGTAAATCATCCAACATGCGATGCCCGTGGTCTGGACGGAAAGGCAATCGATAATCCTTTCTTCCTTCTGAAATACGTTTATTCTGCTCTTGTACCAAGCCTTTCATTACTCCAAACATATCCACATCCCCATCCAAATGATCTGCTTCATGAAAATTTCCAAATTCATCGCGGCGTGTGGCACGTAAATGGATAAAGTTAATTCGACTACCTAAGCGCTCAACCATACCTACTAAATCGTTGTCTTCCCTAACACCATAACTGCCCGTACAAAAACACAATCCATTCACATTACTCTCATATGCATTCAATAATTGAACCGCATCACTTTCCGTACTCACTACACGTGGTAGGCCCAAAATCGGATAGGGAGGGTCATCCGGATGAATGGATAGATTTACACCTGCCTCCTCAGCTGAAGGAGTTATTTCCCGTATGAAATCATACAGATTGGCACGCAATTCGTTCTCGCCTACATGAACATAGGTATCTAATGCTTCCTGGAAAGACTTCAATGTAAAGCTTTCTTCTGACCCAGGAAGGCCAGCGATGATATTTCGAATTAATTTATCTTGCTGTGCTTGCGTTGCACTGGCCAACCATTTTTCAGCTCGGGCAATTTGTTCAGCCGTATAATGTTGTTCCGCTCCTGGCCGTTTTAAAAGGAATAATTCAAAAGCACAGAATTCAGCGGCATCGAATCGCAAGCCCGTACTTCCATCCGGAAAACGATAATCCAAATCTGTCCGCGTCCAATCCAAAATAGGCATGAAGTTATAACAGACCAAATCCAAACCTGCCTTTCCCACATTTCGTATGGAGGTTTTATAATTTTCAATGTACTGCTTGTACTGACCCGAACGTGTTTTAATGTCTTCATGCACCGGGATACTTTCAATCACCGACCAGGTTAATCCAGCCGCCTCAATGATTGCTTTTCGTTCCAAAATATCTTTCAATTCCCAGACTTGCCCATTCGGGATTTGATGCAAAGCACTTACAATACCCGTTGCGCCTGCTTGGCGTACATCTGCTAATTTAACGGGGTCATTCGGTCCAAACCACCGCCACGTTTGTTCTAAGGCCATAAAATTTTTTTTAGGTTGACAGGGTGTCACGTCCCGCTGCCGGGGTCTTCGACCCCGGCAGCGGGAAACAAATCTCGCCAACTTCTACGCTGCCGTGGTCTTTGACCACCGGCAGCGTAGGGCTCGACCCTCTCTTCTTTTTTTTAATATTACTACTAAAAGCTCATTTCATTTAAAAATTACTTGATAATTAAAATCAACTTCCTGATAATAAAAAAAACCTTGCCTGGAGACCGGACAAGGTTTTTGTAATCAAGCATTTATATACTTCCTTAACAATCTGCTGGAAGAGGTGCAAAAATAGGTGTTTTTTTATAAAGTCAAAACCTATGTATGGTTTTGGTGAGCTGGGCGCAATAAATCAGTCACCGTCTTTACCGGATTAAATGTTTCCAACGGCACCTCCACAAATACCGTGTTCCAGTTTGCCATCGCGCCATTCCACAATCCAGGTAATTCTTGCGCTTTCAATGCCCGACCATCTTTCGTTTTTTCCGTAATAAACCCAGTTTTCATATCCCGATAAGCCAATAAATCCAATCCCCGTGGTGCGCAAACCAAATCCACCGGATTAAAATGCGTCGAACCTTCAAACAAAGCTTTTTGGGCTAGATTTTGCATGTCAACTTGCGCGGACTCAACTAACTGAAGCGATAAATTTCCCGCTTCATCCGAACACCAAAATGGACCACCACCCGGTTCTCCCGTATTCTTAACCACCCCGCATACGCGCGTTGGACGCGCTAAAACGCCCAACAAAACATCCACACGACCAGTCAGATCTAATTCCTGAAAATCCAATGCAGGCTTAAATCCTAAATTAGCCCCCATAAACGTCAATGCCTCATCAACTAAGCCGTCCGAAGGATTCGCTCTCAAACGCTGAGCCAACTTATCAATTTGGCTCAAAATAGAAACCAATAATCCCCCCAAAGCTTGCTTATACTTAATAGTGGAATCCTTTAATGCATCAGGCACAACATTATCAATATTCTTAATGAAAATCACATCCGCCTGCAAGTCATTTAAATTATCCAACAAAGCTCCGTGGCCCGCAGGACGAAACAACAAAGAACCATCCGACTCCCTAAACAAACTGTTATCCATATTGACCGCAACCGTATCAGTACTCGGCTTTTGCTCTGAAAAAGTTAATTCATATCGAATACCAAAATGCGCCTCCCAATCAGGTATCAATCGAGCAGCAAGCGCCTCAAATCGTGACCGATGCTCTGGAGAAACAGTCAAATGCAAACGTGCCACTTCCCCATCCGACGCATACAAAGCTGCTTCCACTAAATGTTCCTCAAATGGCGTACGTGAACCAGACGTATAGGCATGAAAATCCAAAAGCCCCTTTGGCAAAATGCCGTATTCGAGTCCCGGAGAAGCCAACAAGCGATTTAAAACTTCTACTTCAGAATCACTCATTTCAACTAAAGCATTCAACGCGGGATAAAAAGCAAATTCCTGAATTCTATCAAAAAACATACGAGATTCCTTGTTGGCCACTCCAGAAGTAACATGCTCAAACAACGACTTAAACATACGCGTTGCCGCACCTGAAGCAGGAACCATTTTTAACACAGAAAGCGAAGATCGCTCTTGTTCAAAAAGACCCATATGCTTATTCAAATCTCCTTCTGATAAACGAATGATTCCGTCTCCCACCGTAGCCGACTTCGCTAAAGCCATCCAAGGAAACCCTGTTTCAAAATATCCAACTTGTTGGCTTACCTCCTCAACACGGATTCCTCTTCCCTGTAATTGGACTAAATCATGCTCATTCAACATAGTAATTTCATTTTTATCGAATATAAAAATAAGCTTTGGCCTAAATTCTACCGCATATTTGAACAGTTTATTTTTAAAATAAATTCAAGCAGACTTGATACACACAAATTTTGGTATTTTTGATTCAACAAATGGCAGATATTCAGCACATATTAGCACACTATTGGGGGCATAGCACCTTTCGACCCCTACAAAGGGAAATTATCGAATCTGTGCTTGCGCACCAGGATACCCTGGCCCTACTGCCTACGGGTGGTGGTAAATCGATTTGCTTTCAAGTGCCAGCCTTAGCAAAAGATGGCATTTGTATAGTTGTTTCACCCCTGATAGCGCTGATGCAAGATCAAGTGGACCAATTAACGCAGCGAGGTATTTCTGCAGTTGCCATCTATTCCGGTATGTCAAATAGACAAATTGATATCTTACTAGACAATTGCATTTACGGTTCCATTAAATTCCTTTATGTCTCCCCGGAAAGACTCAAAACAGATTTATTCATTGCACGCGCCAAACAAATGCAAATCAATCTGCTCGTAGTCGATGAAGCGCATTGCATTTCACAATGGGGCTATGATTTCCGGCCAGCCTACTTAGAGATTCTAAATTTTAAACTTTTACTTCCTGAAACCACTCCTTGCATCGCATTGACGGCATCCGCCAATCTAGAAGTACAACAGGATATCCTAGCTAAATTACAGCTTAAAAATCCAAAGGTTTTTCAAAAAAGCTTCCAACGTCCCAACCTATCGTACTCATGTTTATGGGTTGAAGACAAAGAACCCCAACTGTTCAAAATGCTCAAGAAAGTTGGCGGTTCCTCCATCGTGTACGCGCGCAACCGACGAAAAACGCAAGAAATCGCCAAATACCTTCAAAATGAAGGCCTCAAAGCAGATTTTTACCACGCAGGATTAGATCCAGTACAGCGAACCAATAAGCAAAAAGCATGGATTAGTAATCAAATTCAATGCATTGTGGCGACCAATGCTTTTGGTATGGGCATCGATAAACCGGATGTCCGCCTCGTGGTTCACGTGGACCTGCCAGATTCCATTGAAGCATATTACCAAGAGGCAGGTCGGGCAGGTAGAGATGAACTGAAAGCCTATGCCGTAGCGATGGTCGAAGAAAATGATCTGATCGAATTACAGAAGAATTGGGAAAAATCGTTTCCCAGTGCAGATGTACTTCAGAAAACATACCAAGCCATGAGCAATTACTTGCAAATCGCTGCAGGAAGTGGTGAATTAAGCACGTATGATTTTGACTGGACCGAAATGGCAAGAAGATTTCAACTACCCACCTCAGAGACATTTTATGCCCTAAAAACACTTGAATCCGAGGGGCTATTTCTCCTGAGTGACGCTTTCCAAAATCCATCTAAGATCAAGATTCAAGTAAACGCAACCGAACTATATGACTTTCAAATTCGAAATGAAAAATTCGAATCCTTTCTAAAATTTTTACTCAGACAGTTCGGAGGTAATTTATATACACAATTTGTATCCATATCAGAAGCATCGCTGAGTATTCAGCTAAAAGTACCCGTTGAAGAAATTGAACGATACTTACACCTACTGGCCAAATTCGAAATCATCGAATATGAAAAACAAAATGGCTTACCCAAATTAACCCTGTTAACTCCAAGAGCTAATATTGACAATCTGCCTATTACCTGGTCCGAGTACCTGCTAAAAAAGGACCGCAGCAAAGCAAAAATGGATGGGATTGAATCTTATGTGCGCGACCAGAAAACGTGTCGAACACGCAAGATAAGCGCTTATTTTGGAGAACAATTAAATACAAATTGTGGTATTTGTGATGTCTGCATCCAACAAAAAAAGGAACAGAGTGGGCGTGCGTTCCCAGAAGGCCAGCTACCAGAACAAAAACTAATTTTGAATTATTTGAAAAACGGGCCGATGAATATTTCAGATTTATCGGACTGCCTCCGCCCACTTACTCGAACAGAGGCAGCTAAAATGATTCAATATTGTTTAGAGGCCGGACTAATTTCTTATACTTCTACGGACACCGTAGCTTTAGCTTCCTCCTGAAATTCAAATTTAACAGGCTTTTTTACCTGTTCAGCTAATAACGCAAGTGACAATACTTCTGTCGCATGTTCTACATAATGGAATGTAAGATCTGAAATATAGTGTGGCTCAATCTCCTCCACATCTTTCCGATTCTTCACACACATGATAATCTCCTTAATCCCGGCACGCTTAGCTGCCAAAATTTTCTCTTTAATGCCTCCCACGGGTAATACTTTCCCACGTAATGTTATCTCTCCCGTCATCGCCAAATTAGATTTAACTCGCCGTTGGGTTAAAGCTGAAGCTATGGCTGTCAACATCGTAATTCCAGCCGAAGGACCATCCTTTGGAACGGCGCCAGCCGGAACGTGAATATGTAAATTATATTGGTCAAAAATTCGGTAATCAATCCCGTAATCTGCCGCATGCGCCTTTAAAAAACTCAATGCCGCAACAGCAGATTCCTTCATCACATCACCAAGCTGTCCTGACAAGGTCAACTGCCCTTTTCCTTTATTGAGTAGGGTTTCGATAAACAAAATATCCCCACCTACGGGCGTCCAAGCTAATCCTGTAACAACGCCAGCATATTCGTTATTCTCATACGAATCATTTTCGAATTGCTCTTGGCCTAACATTCGCACAACATCTGCAGGGCCAACTTTAGCTGGATAGGCTTCACCTACCGCAATTGATTTCGTGATTTTACGCACTACACGGCCAATTTCTTGCTCTAGCTTTCGAACACCAGACTCACGCGTGTACCCTTCAATCAATTTCTGAATCGCAGAATCCGTTAATGCAAAACTTACTTTGGCCAAGCCGTGCTCAGATTTCTGTTTAGGAATCAAATGCTTTTTAGCAATTTGAACCTTTTCCTCCATCGTATAGCCACTCACTTCGATAATTTCCATTCGATCCCGAAGCGCTGGGTGAATGGTATCCAAATTATTCGCTGTCGCAATAAACATAACACGCGACAAATCATATTCAACTTCTAAATAATTATCTAAAAAACTATTGTTTTGCTCAGGGTCCAACACCTCTAATAAGGCAGATTGCGGATCCCCGCGGTGATCTCCGCCCACTTTATCAATCTCATCTAAAATAAAAACAGGATTAGATGAACCGGCCTTCTTAATGTTTTGAATTACTTTTCCCGGCATCGCTCCGATATATGTTTTACGATGTCCACGAATTTCAGACTCATCATGTAAGCCACCCAATGCCATACGCACGTATTTACGCCCAAGAGCCTTAGCTACGGAGCGACCTAGAGAAGTTTTACCAACCCCAGGAGGGCCATATAAGCATAAAATTGGGGCCTTCATATCACCCTTCATTTTCAAAACAGCTAAATATTCAATAATTCGCTCCTTGACTTTTTCTAGGCCAAAATGGTCTGCATCGAGTACTTTTTTCGCTTTGATCAGATCAAAATTATCCTTTGAATATTCAGACCAAGGCAAGTCAACTAATAACTCCACATAATTCATGAGCATCGGATATTCCGGTGACATGGAATTCGTACGCTGTAATTTGGCGAGTTCCTTATGAAAAAAATCATAGACTTCTTTCGTCCACTTCTTCTTAGATGCCTTCGCACGCAATCCGTCTAATTCCTGCTCTGGACTTTCCACGCCCAACTCCTCTTGCAACACTTTTATTTGTTGGCGTATGTAATAATCGCGCTGCTGCTGATCAATATCGCTCGACGCCTTACTTTGAATTTCGCGTTTCAACTCAAGCAATTGGATGTCGGTGAGCATATGCTCCAACAACCGTGTAGCTTGTTCTATGCCGTCCAGCGTTTCTAATAAGGCTTGCTTTTCCGCTAACTCCGCATTGATATTGGACGACAAAAAATGCACCAAATACGAGTTAGATTCGATATTATCTAAGGCGATTTGAGCTTCCCGTGGAATCTCGGGATTTAAGTTTAAAATCTTGGTTGCGTTTTCCTTTAGTGTTGAAATCAAGGCCTTGTTCTCCTTGTTCATCTTTTTGGGAAACGTATCCTCAATATAGGCTACTTTAGCGATTAGGTTTGGCTCGGTTTTAATGTAATCTTTTACTTCAAAACGCTTGCGTCCTTGGACAATAATCGTCGTATTTCCACCGGGCAACACAAACATTTTAATGATGTGACCTACCGTACCGATTTTATACAAATCATCTGGCTGTGGCTCCTCCTTAGAATTGTTGGCCTGCACCAAAACTCCAATCGTCCGATCTCCTTTGTAAGCTTTCTTAACAAGACGTACTGATTTCTGGCGGCTTACGGTAATGGGAATCACCATCCCAGGAAACAAAACAATGTTTCGAATGGGAAGAATAGGAAGCTCTTCTGACAAAACGCCCATTTTGTCACCTTGCCCCATCCCCTCTGATCCGATCGGAATCAATTCTATATTCTCAAAATCAGACATGTCTGATAGACGCAAATGCTTAAAAAGGTCGTTTGAATTATTCATACACACAATTTATAATTTTCCCCTCGATTTAAATCCAGAAGCGAGACCCTACTAATCAAATTTCATGCCACATGACCATTTGGCAGACAATGAATTAATCGAGCCGCTGAACCCACTCATTCTTTCGAAACAAATAGCTTCGCTTTTGCGTATTTCGAACTACTTGTAGCAGATTCGTTTGATCGGGAAAGGAGTCGGCCAACAAGCTATTTTCGATATATACGCCAGCTAATTCCTGCTCCGATGGAATTTCGAGATAAATCCAAATCATATCATCAACAGACTCCCAACCAATCCATCGGTAAGGGGTCAATCGTTTTTGGTTTACTTGAAAACCAAAATTATTTCGAACATATTTCTCTAAAATACCATCAACCTGAGGCGTTCTTTGAAATGAAAAAGTGGCTCCGGTAAATTGACTTAGGCCAACTGTCAAATCATCTTCAAACATCCGAATACTGATTTCCCAAACCTTATCCTTCGCGTTGTAGATACAATCGCCTACACTAGAATGAAACGGATGCAACGAACGCCCAAAAATGGGCGTCGTCAAGAATAGCAATAAGATTAATTTGGCTTTCAATATCAGAAAAATACTTTAAATATATCGTTCCCAAATGTATAGGCCATCAAGGCTAATAAAATTAACATGCCTACTTGCTGGGCCTTTTCTAATACCTTTTCTGATGCAGGTTTACCCGTAATCATTTCATAAATCAAGAAGATGGCATGACCCCCATCCAGCGCGGGGATAGGCAAAATATTCATAAAGGCAAGCGCCATAGAAAGCAAACCTGTCAGCATCCAGAAGCGTGACCAATCCCAAACTCCACCAAACATTTGTGCGATCCCGATCGGACCACTTAAGGCTTTGGAAGCTGAAACATCACCAGTAGCGATTTTCTTAAATCCACGAATATTATCTGAAATTACAGAAAACGCACGGCTACTACCGATGCCAACTGCTTCCATAAACGCGTAATCCTCATGCGTTGTCTTAATTAAAAACTCCGGAGCGAACCCAATTTGGCCACTCTTTGTCACGACCATCGAAAGGGTATCAGATCTTCCTTGACGCATGATCGCTAATCGAATAGGCTTTCCTGCCTCTTTCCCTAGTAACTCTTTAATTTCATGGTAAAACGTTACCGATTGACCATTTACAGCCGTGATGAAATCCCCTGCGCGAAGACCTGCTGAATAGGCTGGCAACAATTCTCCATCTTGGCTACCTGGTCCTTCAGGAGCAGCCACATCAGCTACTTTAAATGGAGCCATCGGCTCAATAAATCCGGCTTTTTTGTCACTCAATTTTTCAATGAAATCAGATGGAATCTTAACTTCAATTGTCTGATCTCCCCGTAAAATAGTGTAGGAAGAATTGTCCCCTAACAAGACATCCGACGTACGTAAATCAGCAAGAGATTTAAAATCTGCTCCATTCACTTTTAATATCTTATCACCCGTTTTAAGCCCTATTTGTTTGCCCAACTCGAGCGCCACGATTCCGTGTTTATTCAATTCATCTTTAGAAATATAATTATTCCCATTTGAATAGGTCAAACAAACAAAGATGACAACGCCGGTAATAACATTGACAATAACACCTCCCAACATGACGATTAATCGCTGCCAAGCTGGTTTTGCACGAAACTCCCAAGGTTCTGGCTCTTTAGCTAAGTCAGCCGCATCTTGCGTTTCATCAATCATGCCGGCGATTGAAACATAACCACCTAATGGAAACCAGCCCAGCCCATATTCCGTATCTCCTACCTTCTTTTTAAACAAAGCAAAATTTAGAACAGTCGGAATAGGAAAAAGAAAATCAAAAAATAGATAAAACTTCTCTACGCGTATTTTGAACCATTTGGCCGTAATAAAATGACCAAATTCGTGTAACGTAACTAAAATTGACAGTCCTAAAATCAACTGTCCTGCCATAATCAAACCTTCCATACCTAGTGCTTTATTTTATTTACCCATTCTTGGGCCATTATTCGTGTAATTTTATCTGTATTTACGTAATCTTCTAAACTCGGAGCCTGTAAATAAGTTCCCTGATCCATGCAATTTGCTAATAAATCTGACATCTGTAAAAATCCGATGTCATCTTTCAAAAACGCGTCAACCGCGACTTCATTGGCTGCATTTAGTATACAAGGCATGTTTCCACCTTTTTCCAAGGCTTGAAACGCTAGACCTAAATTGCGAAATGTTTCGATATCAGGCTGTTCAAACGTCAAGGAAGCAAAGTCTTTAAAGTCAAAACGAGGAAAATCCGCGCGCATGCGATTCGGATATCCCAAGGCAAACTGTATGGGTAATTTCATGTCGGGTAAACCCAACTGTGCTTTAATCGAACCATCCTCAAACTGAACCAATGAATGTACAATGGATTGCGGGTGTACGACCACATCAATTTGGGAAGCATGTACGTCGAATAGCCAGGCTGCCTCAATCACCTCCAAGCCCTTGTTCATCAGACTTGCTGAGTCAATCGTGATCTTCGCTCCCATGGTCCAATTGGGGTGTTTTAACGCTTGAGCACGTGTAACCTGCTCTAGTTCGCTCCGTTTCTTACCCCGAAAAGGGCCACCTGAGGCTGTCAAAATCACCTTTTCTATTGGATTATGCGACTCCCCCATTAAACATTGAAAAATCGCAGAATGCTCTGAATCCACAGGCAAGATAGGCACGCCCATTTCTCGAGCCATCGGCATAATAAGAGCCCCCGCTACCACCAATGTTTCCTTGTTTGCTAGGGCAATTGGCTTACCTGCTTTGATAGCTTTTACGGTAGGCAATAAGCCGGCATAACCAACTAATGCGGTTAAAACAACGTCTACTTGGGGTAAACAAACAACCTCTTCTAAGGCTTCTGCGCCAACAAGTACGCTAATTTGATACGGTTCAAGGGCAGATTTTACAGCACTGTATTGAGATTTATCCCCGATTACAACGTGCGACGGCTTAAATGCAATTGCTTGCTTTACTAACAAATCCCCATTTGTCTGAGCGGTTAAAACAGCAACCTCAAACGCATGCGGATGCTGGCTTATCACCTCCAAAGCCTGCGTTCCAATAGATCCAGTCGACCCTAAAATGGCGATCCGTTTTATCATAGTAAGGCACTTATTTGTTGAAAAAATGTTAGCCAAACCTTCGGGTAGGTCAATGTCATGAAAACAAGACCAAAAAGTGCTCCATATAAATGGGCTGAATGGTTCACATAATCACGTCCACGTTTATCCATTTCAATCGAATACCACGTGAACAAACCAGCATATATAAATCCTGGAATTCCCAATAGCCCAAAAAGATAAATTTTCTCTGTTGGAAAGAATAAAATTCCAGCAAAAATGACAGCAGAAACAGCACCTGATGCCCCCAATGAGTTAAAATAAGGGTTTTTTTGCTGCTTAAAATAAGTAGGTAAGTCCGCTACGACAATGGCCAACAGGTAAAAAATAACGAACATCGCGACACCAAAACCTGGAAAAATCAGATTGAAAATATACTCTAATTGACCCCCGAAAAAATAAAATGAGAACAGATTGAAAAACAAATGAGTGAAATCCGCGTGAATAAATCCGGACGTAATAAATCGCCAGTACTCATGTTTTTTAGCGATACGGTATGGATTCATGGTCAAAGCACTCATCCAGGTAGACTTTTGCATAGCCAAAACAGAGATGGCTACAGTTACGACCATGATAAGTAAGCTAATTGACATTGATTGATCCATACTATAAAAAGCTTCGCAAGGAAGCTTTGACAAGAATACAAAACTACACTAAACTTCGCGATCAACCAACCCAGCCATAAACTTGCGTAAGGCTAACTTTTTGGCAGGATCAATAGCCAGTAATTCGACCGCATCAAATGCTTGATCAAAATAGGCATTAATCTTAGCTTCGGTTTCTTCCCGAATGCCTAAATCGGTATAAAGTTGCGTTACAGCGCGCACCTTTTCCTGCGGATTCGCATCAATTTTATTGACCCAATTTGTAAGAGAAGTCAAATGTTCTCCTTGAGCAGTCTCAAATGCACGAATCAACAAATAGGTTTTTTTATTTGCCAGGATATCTCCCCCTACTTGTTTTCCAAATTTTTCTGGATCACCATACACATCCAACAAGTCATCTTTCAGCTGGAAACCTAGACCAACGGCTTCACCAATTGCATACAAAGCACGCGATGTTTTTTGATCCATTTCCGCCAAAATAGCCCCCATTTCCATAGAGAGTCCGATCAACACGGAAGTTTTTAAACGAATCATTTCAATGTATTCCTCAACACGAACTACCGTACGTGTTTCGAAATTCATGTCCATTTGTTGGCCTTCGCAAACTTCTGCAGCTGTTCGATTAAAGCGCGCAATTAAATGCTGATATGCAGACAAACTCAAATGACTACATTGGTTTAGGTATTGATACGCGTTCACCAACATGACATCTCCTGAGAGAATTGCGATGTTATCATTCCATTTTTCATGGACAGTTGCTTTTCCTCTCCGGAGTGGCGCTTTGTCCATGATGTCGTCATGCATCAAGGTGAAATTGTGGAAGATTTCAATGGATAATGCAGAAGGGACGATCTTTTCCCAATCGGATTTAAACAAGGAATAGCTCAATAAACAAAGGACAGGACGAATACGCTTCCCGCCTAATTGCATTAAGTACCGAATTGGATCATACAATTCGCGGGGCTCCGTACCCATTTGTTGGCGACTAATCTCTGCTTCTAAAGCAGGTAAAAATGCGTTTATCATATTATCTATCTACTTCGCCCATGACTAAATCCATGGACCCGATGATGGCTACTAAATCTGCCAAATAGGCCCCTTTGGCCAGATCTGGAATAACTGCAAGGTGGTGAAATGAACAAGCCCGCACCTTCATGCGTGCAGGAATATCCGATTTACCATCGGCACGGATAAAAAAGCCGAGCTCTCCTTTCGGATTTTCGGCGCGCACGTAAACATCCTGTGCAGCTGGTCTTATCTTTTTGGGAACAAATTCTTGCGGATTAAATTCCTTGGTACGCTTGTGTGCTCCTGTAAGTTTATCCAAACATTGTTCAATAATTCGAATGGATTCCAAACATTCCATCACACGAACATGGTTGCGATCCCAGCAGTCGCCCGTTTGACCATGCAAACCCGCACCTACCGGAATATCAAATTCTAAATCTGGATAGACAGAATATGCATCCACGCGGCGTAGATCAAATGCCAAACCTGAACCGCGCAATACGGGACCTGTACAGCCTGAATTTATGGCTAAGTTTAACGGGAGTACGCCTACATTTGCTGTTCTTTTAATAAAAATACTATTTCCTTCAACAATTTGTTGGACCTCTTTAAGGGTGTTTTTCAACACAGGGATCAACTCGGAAGTACGCTCTTCAAATCCAACAGGCAAGTCATAAAATAGTCCACCGACCCAAACATAATTATACAACATTCTCGCACCAGAAAGCCATTCCAATAAACGCTGAATATGTTCCCGGTCGCGCATGAGCCACAAAAATGGGGTATACGCGCCAATATCAAGGCCATATGTTCCTATGGCCACAAAATGGGAGGCGATACGATTCAATTCGGCAACCAAAACACGGATGTATTCGATACGCTTCGGCAGGGTCCCCGTGATGCCTAACATTTTTTCAATTCCCATTACGTAGGCATGTTCTGAGTTCATGGAGGCCATGTAATCAAGTCGGTCTACGTATGGAATTATCTGATTGTATGGTAAAGATTGTGCGTGCTTTTCAAAACACCGATGGAGGTAGCCAAGGTGTGGAACTACATCGACAATTAATTCCCCGTCTGAAATAACTTCCAAACGCAACACCCCGTGTGTGGAAGGATGCTGTGGTCCAAGAGAAATAATCATCTCTTCTGCTTTTAAACTAGCCAAATCATATTGATTGGGATCAGAAAGCTGAAAATTCTCTGGACGGAAATCGTATTGAATGGAATTCATTAAACAAAAATGAAGAAACTATAGGAGAAATAAAAGCCTGCTGTGTGTATTTGAAGGGCATCTAAACGAAAGTATCTTAATTTATCTGTTTTTTCATACATATTTTCAGTAAAGATTTTGGCAAAAAAAATAATTCTTCTACCTTTGCAATCCGTTTCGAACAGAGGCGTAACCAATTTACAATTATGGCAAAGAAAGGAAATCGCATTCAGGTAATCTTAGAATGCACGGAGCACAAAGAGTCGGGTCTACCAGGAATGTCTCGTTACATCACGACGAAGAACCGTAAAAACACGACTGCACGTATTGAGTTGAAAAAATACAACCCAGTATTGAAGAAAGTTACTTTACACAAAGAAATTAAATAGGTTTAATACCCAGGAATTATGGCAAAGAAAGTAGTTGCAACACTAAAGAAAGAAGGAGGCGTTAAGTACGCTAAAATCATCAAAGCGGTTAAAAACCCGACAACAGGCGCATATACGTTCAAGGAAGAGATTATTCTTCAAGACGAAGTGAATGCCGCGTTGAAAAACTAAATTTTCGTTGGCATTTTTTTAGCTAGAATATTTGAAGTCCCTTCATCAGGGACTTTTTTTTATTACCTTCACCTCATAAAATACGCACAAGCGGATGGGATTATTTGATTTTTTCAAGAAGAAGCCGGCTCCTGAGGAGCAAGCAGACCTCGAACAGGCTTTGGACAAAGGCTTAGAAAAGACCAAGGAAGGCTTGATCTCCAAAATGGGTCGTGCGGTTTTGGGTAAATCCAAGGTTGACGATTCGGTATTAGATGAGCTAGAAGAAATCTTATTGACTTCGGATGTTGGCGTAGCTACTACCCTAAAAATCATTGAGCGCATTGAGCGACGGGTTGAACGCGATAAATTTGTTTCGACGGAGGAATTAGATCAAGTATTACGCGAAGAAGTGGCTGCCTTGTTGGATGAAAATAAATCCTACGATGTAGAGCAAGCTTTTGCAGAACCTACCCAAAAGCCATATGTCATTATGGTAGTGGGTGTTAATGGGGTAGGTAAAACAACGACCATCGGTAAATTAGCATCGCAGTTTCATCAAAATGGGTTGAAGGTGGTGCTTGGCGCTGCGGATACGTTCCGTGCAGCGGCGGTAGACCAGTTAAAACTATGGGGGGAGCGCGTGGGTATTCCAGTGATTGATCATGGAATGAATACAGATCCGGCAGCAGTAGCTTATGATGCTGTAAAACAAGCGGTGGATATGCAGGCGGATATCGTTATCATTGATACGGCCGGTAGATTACACACCAAAGTCAATTTAATGACTGAATTAGGTAAAATTAAACGTGTTATTCAGAAATTCATTCCTGAAGCACCGCATGAGGTTTTATTAGTACTCGATGGTTCCACGGGTCAGAATGCATTTATTCAAGCTCAGGAATTTACCAAAGTAACGGACATTACTGCGTTAGCCATCACAAAATTGGATGGCACTGCTAAAGGTGGTGTGGTGATCGGAATTTCGGATCAATTCAAAATTCCGGTTAAGTACATTGGAGTTGGCGAAAAAGTCTCCGATTTGCAAGTGTTTAACAAAACAGCTTTTGTCGATTCCCTTTTCGCCAAAAAATAATTATTTCTTTTGCTCTTTCGCCCAGGTATCTTTTAATGATACGGTTCGATTGAATACCAAATGGTTTGGTGTTGAATCTTTGTCAAGGCAGAAATAACCTTTCCGAATAAACTGAACGGCATCCTCTATTTTTGCTTCCTTCAAACTTGGCTCTACGAATACGTGTGTCAGCACCTCAAGTGATTCAGGATTAATGAATTTCGTAAAATCATCACCTAATTCACCAGCATCCTCAACAATCAAAAGGCGATCAAATAGTCGTACCTCTGCTTGGATTGCATGTGAAATAGAAACCCAATGTATTGTTCCTTTGACATGAATACCAGATGTATCTTGTCCCGACTTACTTTCAGGAATGTACGAGGCATGAATTTCTTTGACGGATCCGTCGGCGTTTAACTCAAAATGATCACATGAAATGATGTAGGCTCCTTTCAATCGAACTTGTAGACCTGGGCCTAATCGGAAGAATTTTTTCGGAGGATCCACCATGAAATCTTCTCGCTCGATGTAAAGTTCTTTGGTAAATGGAACAACACGTTTTCCTGTTTCAGGATCTTCTGGATTGTTTTCAATCAATAAGTCCTCAACTTGGCCATCCGGATAATTTGTGATGACAAGTTTAACTGGATCCATGACGGCCATGTAGCGATCCGCTGTTTTATTTAAGTCTTCGCGTATACAAAATTCCAACAAGCTGATATCGATTAGATTATCACGTTTGGCGACTCCGATGCGTTCACAAAAATTTCGAATGGATGCAGCTGTATATCCGCGCCTACGTAATCCTGAGATAGTGGGCATGCGCGGATCATCCCAACCGCTAACCAATTTTTCATTTACCATTTGAAGGAGCTTTCGCTTACTCATGACCGTATGCGAAAGATTCAAGCGGGCAAATTCATATTGATGCGTCGGAAAAATCTCTAATTTATTTATGAACCAGTCATAAAGCGGTCGGTGCACATCAAACTCAAGCGTACAAATGGAGTGCGTAATTCCTTCCATGGAATCACTTTGTCCATGTGCAAAGTCATACATTGGATAAATGCACCATTGACTTCCAGTCCGGTGATGCGGGACATGCCGAATACGATACATCAAAGGGTCGCGCATGTGCATGTTAGGATGAGCCATATCGATTTTAGCGCGCAATACTTTAGCGCCGTCTGGGAATTCTCCATTTCGCATGGCTTGAAACAAAGCCAAATTTTCATCTACTGAACGATCCCGAAAAGGACTATTTGTCCCAGGTGTTGTGGGGGTACCCTTTAAGGCAGCTATTTCCTCAGCAGATGAATCATCTACATAGGCCAACGACTTTTGAATAAGTATGATGGCAAATTGATATATTTGCTCGAAATAGTTAGATGCATATAATTCATTAGCCCATTGAAAACCGAGCCATGAAACATCGTGTTTTATGGATTCGACATATTCCGTTTCCTCGGTCATTGGATTGGTATCATCGAAGCGTAGATTCGTACGCCCCCCAAATCGTTGGGCTAGTCCAAAATTTAGACAAATACTTTTGGCATGACCAATGTGCAGATACCCATTCGGCTCAGGTGGAAATCGAGTGAAAACTCCATCAGGATATTTTCCCGCTGCCAAATCATCTTGAACAATCTCCTCTAAAAAATTTAACGGCTTTGAATGTGAATCTTCCATTTAATCAATGAATGTTAAAACAATACTAGTTGTTCCTAAAATTTGTGTGAATCAAGCTTCAAATTTAAACAATATTTAATGAATGGCGACAGAGGTATCCGATAATTCCTCACTTTAAAAAAATGGACAAAAAGTGACCTAACGATAAATTTCTTCTTTAAATCAGAAAAAAATTTTTAACTTGTGGCTTGGAAAATTATAAGTAAAAAAAATCCAAATCATCTACTCAATTATTTCTTACGATAATGACTAAATCTTTTAAAATCAACCTTATTGCAGCTCTCGCACTATTGACTAGCGCTACTGCATTTGGACAGCAAGCAAGAATCGATGGTAAAGTAGGCTCAGCAATTACGATTGCGGGTGTTGATCGATACGCAAGTAAATTTGTCGCGACAGGTTGCCCTAGCCCATATACATATGACTGGCGTTTTGAGTCAGCAAACGGAATTGTTTCCGAAATGAATGCACCAGGAGACTGGTATGAAGCCTATGGTACGGGTACTGGTGCTGACGGCAGAGTTGAAGTACAGACTGTCGTATTAAATGATCCAAAAAGTGATGGAAAGGATCCCTATTCCTACCTTGTTAGATGTAAAAGCCCAAGTGGACAATTTGGAACTTATAGCCGCGTATACATTCGTATGATTCCGCGTATCAGTGATTACAAGCCAACAATCTCTGTACAGCGTTTAGAATGTTCAGATGCAGACGACACAAACACAGGTACAACACGTTTGCGTGCGGATGGATGTTTCGGAGCAACGCGTTGGGTGACTCCAAATGGCACTGTATGGAATGCTGGTGATGAGTTTTTAACACTAAGCGGGAATTTATTTCAAGAAGGAACCTACAGCGCAGAATGTAAATTTGACAACGTCGTAGGATTAGATGGTTTTTATTCTCAAAAAGGATTTCGTTTTGGACTTAGACGCGCAATCGGTGCTCCTAATGTCTCTATTTCAGCAGTTGGCCCACCGGATGCATTTACCAAAGAGGTTTGTCAGGGTGAATCAGTTGTCATCAATTCTACGTATGACATCAACAAATACCGGCCGTATGTAAATGCAGTTTGGTTAATGGAAGAAGCTGATACGAAAGGATTGTATGGTGCAGCAGCGCGTGGTGCTACTGGAGCGGATACAGAAACATTGACAGCTAAGTTAATAGCAGATAACAGCCGCGGTAAATATTTTATTCGGTTGACTCCAAAAGATCCAGAATGCCCAACAAAATCATCTAATGAAATTTTATTATGGTATATTAAGTTACCTAAGCCAACGATCGTAGGTAACCCTAATTATTGCCTTGATGCAACAACAACCTTAGCTGTAAAGGATTCAGCTTTTGTATTGAATCAAGGTTATTTGTACAATCCAAGTGATCCTGCGAAAAGTAAGCCAACTAGACCAGAGAAATTTAACTGGTTCATTGATGGCGTTGCAGCTCCATCTTATGGAACAAGACCTACTTTCGTTATCGGTCAAAATGTATCCGTATCCGTAAATTATGTATCCAACTACGGATGTACATCAGATCTATCAGAGTCAGTGGCTGTTAAAAATTATGCACGTCCTGCTAAGCCAACTATCAAGGCGTTGACACCTACAGGATTCTGCGAAGACAAGCCAATTCAAGCTAAATTGGAATCTTCGGATCTTCCAAATGGTCAATTGACTAAATATCTATGGAGCAATACCTTAACAACTAAAATTGTTGACATTACGAAAGCTGGTTTCTACACAGTTCGTACGATCGATACCCTAGGATGTTTCTCACTTCCATCAGATACGACAGAGATTAAGGTATTTAAACTACCTGCAGCACCAACTGTAGCCGTAGAGAATGGACTATCTCCTATTTTCTGCCAACGGTCAGATGCTGACTTCAATGTGTTTAATGCCGTTAACTTAGTCGCTACGACTACGAATACAGTAAACTGGTTTATTAACAAAGGAGCAAATTCAGTTTCTACTGGTAGAGTTTATTCAGGTGTTCGCACTAGCGGATCATATTCTGCCAAAGCAACTGACGGAAATGGTTGTATCTCATTATTCTCGAGCGAAATTAAAGTTATCGTACAAGAGAATCCTTCGTCTCCAAATTCATCTATCGTAAAAGAAGGAGTCTATACCTTAAAGGCTGTAAACTTCTTAGCAAACGACGGCGCTGGTAGAGGTGGTGATTATGAGTGGAAATTTGGTCAAACCTTATTAACTCCAAAATCATTCATTACCAAAGTTAAAACAGCTGGAGATTATACCGTTAGAAGAAGATATGCATACGTAATCGAAGGAACTCCTCTAAATTGCTTCACTAGAACCGTTAGCTACAGCTATGCAGTGGATCCTGAGTTCTCTGGAGTTGCGATTTATCCAAATCCAGCTACTGAAGGAAATATTGATATCCAAATTCTAGAAGATTGGACAAACGCAGATGTAACTATCTTCGACATGGTTGGTCGTGTAGTTTTCTCCGGAAAATTAGAAAATACATTAGGAACCAATAAACTTAATGTTTCTGGTCTAGCAAACGGAATTTATATCTTACAAATCAAAGCTTCAAATGACAAATCATTTGTAGGCAAGATCATCGTAAGCAAGTAATAAATCCAAAAATTACTAAGCCGCTCTTGAAAAGGAGCGGCTTTTTTTATGATGAAAAAATACCTATTCATGCTAGCGCCCCTGCTTTACTTAAGTCAAAGCTTAGGCCAATGGATTCCTGTGCAAATTCCAAGCACAGCGTCATTTAGAGCAATGAAATCGAATGGCAATCATATTTGGGTTGGAGGTACTCAAGGGACCGTAGGCCATTCTTCTGATGCTGGAAAAACTTGGCTTTTCAAACAAATTCCAAAAGCAGAAAAACTTGATTTTAGAGATATTGCCATACTCAGTGAAAATGAGATTTTGCTCATGAGTGCAGGTCCATCGGAAGAAGGTAAAGCTAGTATATGGCAAACAAAAGACAGTGGGGAAAGTTGGCATATCCTATTCGAAAAAAAAGAACCTGGATATTTCTTTGATTGCTTGCAATGGGATAATGAAAGTAAGGAAGGTTGGCTTTTAGCCGATCCAGTCCAGCAAAATCTCACAATCTTCAAGCTTAAAGAAAATACCTTTTCCCTTATCGATACAACTAGCACCATAAAGCTACAGCCAAAAGAAGCTTTCTTTGCCGCAAGTGGTTCCAGTCTATTGAATCAACAAAATAAACTGGTCCTTATTGGAGGAGGTGGTAAATGGGCACGCATCTATTTGAAAAGAAATAAACTTGCCAACTGGACATTTACAGAAACACAAATTCCAACCGGTGAAGCAAAAGGTTATTTCTCCATTGGTGCAAAAAACAAAAAAAACTATTGGGCTGTAGGAGGAGATTATCGTAAGTTAAATGAAAATGATATCCCGATTATAGTTACAAAAGATGGAGGTGAAAGTTGGCAACCGTTACCCAACTCACCATCATTTTATATGGAAAAAGTAATTTGGGCTAAACCATATTGGATCGTAAGCGGACCGAGCCAAAGTGCCGCCTATCTAGAAAAAAAGAAACAATGGAAAGCACTAGGTAAAAGTTCTTACCACAATATCATCCGTGTAGGAGATGATATCTGGGGAATCGGAGCGAAAGGCCAATTGGGTAAAATCAGCCTTTCGTCGATTGATCAATTATTTCTTACGGAAAAATAAAGAGATAGGAGTTCCATCTAATTGGAAGTTTTTCCGCATTTGATTTTCCAAGTACCGCTCATAGCTCTCTTTAATATACTGAGGTAGATTACAGAAGAAAATGAAGGTGGGATAAGGCGTAGAAACCTGTGTACAATACTTGATCTTAATGTATTTCCCTTTCCATGCTGGAGGGGGATAACTTTGAATAACATCTAGCATCACATCGTTTAGCTTAGATGTAGAGATTTTCTGCGAGCGATTTTCGTACACCTGAAGCATCATTTCCAAGACTTGAAAAATACGTTTTTTCTCCATTACTGAAGTGAAAATAACAGGCATGTAATTCAATGGGGCCATACGTTCTTTAATCGCTTTTTCCAGCTGATTTGCAGTGTTCGTATCCTTGGCAACCAAATCCCATTTATTAACCATTAAAACAATTCCCTTTTTTGCTTTATCAGCCATGCTGACAATATTCATGTCCTGAGCCTCTAAACCTGTTAATGGGTCAATTGTCGTTGCATCAATTAAGATAATCGCTATATCACATTCCTCTAACGCTTTGATCGAGCGAAGGACGGAATAATATTCAATATTGTCATCGATACGTGCCTTGCGGCGTATGCCTGCAGTATCTGTGATGATAAAGTCTTTGCCATATAAGGTATACCGATTCTGTATTGCATCTCGCGTTGTTCCAGCCATATCAGTAACAATGGAACGATCCCGACCAAGTAATGCATTCAAGAAAGATGATTTCCCTACGTTAGGCCTACCTAAGATAGCAACACGTGGGACACCTGCTTCTGGATTTTCAATGCCTTCATCGATGAAGTGAGATACCATAACATCCAACATATCACCGGTACCACTTCCGCTTTCAGCAGCAATTGGAAAAGGATCTCCCAATCCCAATTCATAGAATTCTGCTGATGCCATGGCTTTCTCATGTGTATCTGCTTTATTGGCAACAAGAATAACGGGCTTTTTTGACCGACGTAATACTTTGGCAAAGTCTTTATCCAAATCTGTTAAGCCTGTCTGGCAGTCGACTACAAATAGTAAAACCGCAGATTCTTCAATCGCTAATTCAACTTGTTCGCGAATAGCCCCTTCAAAAATATCTTCTGACCCGTGCACGTATCCTCCAGTATCGATAACGGAAAAGAATTTTCCCGTCCATTGGCCATATCCATAATGCCGATCACGCGTAACGCCCGACATATTATCCATGATCGCTTTTTTCTGTTCAATTAAACGATTGAACAACGTTGATTTACCCACATTGGGGCGGCCTACAATGGCTACAATATTTGACATTTGTCTTTAAAATTAATCAGGCGAATACCCGAATGATCGCAATTTATCTGCTTTTGCACGCCAATCTGGCTCAACCTTCACAAATTGCTCTAAAAATACCTTTTTACCAAAAAACGCTTCTAAGTCGGCACGTGCTTGAATCCCTACCTTCTTTATGCTCTCTCCTTTATGTCCAATAATAATGGCTCTTTGAGAAACACGTTCCACATAAATCTCCGTTGCAATGCGTAAAATAGCCGGTTCTTCCTTAAACAAGGTGACCACTACTTCACAGGAATACGGAATTTCCTTTTTGTAATTCATCAAAATCTTTTCCCGAATAATCTCTGCTGCAAAAAACCGCTCCGGTTTATCCGTTAATTCATCTTTATCAAAAAATGGCGGATGCACGGGTAAACTTTCAACGATATGTTTAAAAACTTGATCTAAATGCACACCTTCTTGCGCTGAAATTGGCAAGATAGCCCGACCGGGAAAAATACGTTGCCAATAGTCTAAACACTCCTGCAAACGCTCCTGGGTAACTAAATCAATTTTGTTGATCAAAACAACTATGGGTGTATCTGTATGATCTTTCCAATTTGTTAAAAAATCAAGATCTTCATAGGTATCGAAAACATCCGTTACATACAATACAACATCAGCATCCTCCAACGAGTTTTTTACAAATGCCATCATGGACTTATGCAACTCATATTTAGGCAAAAGTACCCCTGGAGTGTCAGAGTAAATTATCTGATATTCGTCGCCCGCATGAACACCGTTGAGCATGCCGAGAATACGGTGCCGGGTAGTTTGAGCTTTCGAACTCACAATCGAAAGTCGCTCTCCTACTAATGCATTCATTAATGTACTCTTCCCGACGTTGGGCTTACCAATGATACTAATAAAACCTGCTTTGTGCTGATGGGCCATATAAAAACAACAACGCCCTTAAGGGAAATAATTGATTATTTTAGCAAAGATACTTGTTTTTCCCGAATTAACCCTGCATATTTGCACTCCAATTACATCGCGGGGTGGAGCAGTTGGTAGCTCGTTGGGCTCATAACCCAAAGGTCGTC
>JACCDM011690709.1_pt1 | contig 23053 bp, 22 predicted proteins | sample 7445851 | NCBI WGS metagenome assembly JACCDM01 (sample SAMN15323438, study PRJNA562643) | freshwater metagenome | isolation source: river surface water | place: USA:Blue River Watershed | collected 2017-08-16
AAGTAAGGATGCGTGCATAATTTCAAAATCTTGGAGCAGCTCACCGGTATTTTTATAATCCCGGCCAGGAAAGTTGGGTAAGCCAGATGTGTGCCGGGCTTGGGTAAGCAGCAACTTATGACCAATTGCGGTTGCTTTTAATCGGTACGGCTCTTCCACATTAATTCTGCGATATCTGGCTTCAATTTCAGGAAGCTTCTCTAAATCTTCAGCTAGTGATTTCTCTAATTCTTTAGTTACACCAGCTAATTTAGTTGAAATTGATAATGACTGGCGCAGCTCATCTAAGTGCCTGTTAATTGCCCTAGTGAAGTGGGAATTTTGTAACAAAATTGCTGACTTAGTTACAGCTGCTGTGATATTTGGATTTCCATCTCGATCGCCACCAATCCAAGTACCAAATGAGAGTGGTTTAGCATTCGGCGAGAGCTCAACCCCTAGGCGCTTAACCTCATTGGCAAAACTAGCTAAAACCTCTGGCACAGTATCTTGCAGCAGCTCATCCAAATAATAAATTGAGTTAACTGCTTCATCTAGTGGCTCTGGTCGACCAAGTCTTAATTCATCTGTTTGCCAAAGTAAATCAATTGTTTCTGCAAGCCGCTCACTCTTAGTTGGGGAATCAGGTTGCTCTAGAAGTTGAGCAATAGTGGTCATCTTGCTTAACACAGATCTACGGGCTGCTTCTGTTGGGTGAGCAGTAAAAACAGGTCGGACCGAGAAATTATCTAGCCACTCTTGTAACTCTTTTTTGTCAAAATCCTTAGTTGCTTCCTGCACCTTTAATATTCGGTCAATAGTTCTGCTGATCCATGATCCAATTGTTTTGCGTTGCTCAGCTAATACCTTAGTTCGATCAACCTGTTCAGCTACATTCGCTAGATTAAAGTAATTACTAAAAGCTCTTACTAATGAAACAGTTTGAGCATCAGTTAATTTACCTAATACCTCATCTTGTTTACCCTCGCGAACACTTAATCGAACCGCCTCAACTAAAGAGAGCAGCTCGTCACCTTCTTGGCGAGCTAGTGTCTGGCCAAGTAAATCTGCCAACTTACGAACATCATTACGCAGACTGGTGTTTTCAGTGCTCGAACTCATGGGGTAATCATTACAGGTTATTAATTTCCAAGCACATTAATTTGGCACTTAGCCGTAGATTATTAGGCTTAGAATTAGCCATCACCCCCCTTCATTTTTAGAAGTGGGGGTATCTGGCGTTTTCTATAAGAAAGGGGTTTGGGCGGTGATAAAACTTTTCAAATCTCTTATCGAACCTGCACAAAATTATTTATCTGAAAATGATAATTTGATTGCCCCTGCCGCAGTTCATGGTTTCTTAGCCGCCACTTCAAACACACCACTATTAATTATCACCACCTCAACTCGGCATGCCGAAGAGCTATCGCAAGAGATCAGCTCATGGATAGGAAAAGATCTAGTTGTTAATTTTCCAGCATGGGAAACTTTGCCACATGAAAGATTAAGTCCCAAGGCCGATACTGTTACCGCAAGATTTAAGGCTTTAAATAAAATAAGTGATCAAAAAGTAAAAGTTATTGTGTGTTCAGTACGAGCTCTTCTTCAACCAATCATTTCACATGACTTAAACACCTCGATCATAAAGATTCAGCAGGGTCTAAATCTGCAAATGCAAGAGCTGATGAATCAGTTAATTAGATTTGGTTTTTCCAGATCAGATTTAGTGGAGCGAAGAGGTGACTTCGCAGTTCGTGGTGGAATTTTAGATATTTTTCCAGCAGACCAAGACCATCCAATTCGAATTGATTTTTTTGGTGATGAGATCGAAGAGTTATCATTTTTCTCGGTTTCTGATCAGCGCTCACTTGAGAAAATAAAAGTAGAGATGAGTATCTATCCTTGCCGAGAGATGCTAATTGATGAAAAATTAAAACATAAAGCAAGAACATTAGGTAAAGATTTTCCCGAAATTAAGGATCTTACTGAAAAAATTTGTGAGGGCATCTTATTTGAAGGCATGGAATCTTTAGCAGCAGGGTTGGTTGATGATTTTAAAAGTATTACTGATTACTTATCGCCTTCGACCCAGATTTGGTTAATTGATGAGCCAAGAATTAAAAGCAGGGCACGAGATTTACTCGAGACTAATAATGAGTTTCTTCAGGCTGCTTGGTCAACTGTGGCCTGGTCAGATGGTAAGAAAATAGAGGCACCAATTGAATTAAGTAACAAATTGAAAGTTGGTGGCTTTTACGAATTAGATTACATAAAGCAACAGGCCGAGAACAAGAAGTTATTACTTCGAACTCTAAATCTTTACTCTAGTGATCCAGGGGATAAAGAGCTAAATTATTTAGATGAAATTGAAAGTTATGCAAGTAAGTATGAAAAGGCCATTTTGGATATCAAGAGCTGGAAAAAGCAGGGATATGTTGTGGTTTTTACAGCAGCAGCTACCGGCATACTACAAAGATTTAGTGAGGTACTTAACTCATCTGAGATAGCTAATCAACACATAGCTGAATTTGATCAATCTATTAACAATGAACTCGTCTGGTTAATCAAATCCGATATTCATCATGGATTTATTAGCTCTAAACATAAGTTTGCGCTGGTAACTGATAAAGATCTATCAGGTCAAAAAAGTTCTGATAAAGATCTGGCAAGGATGCCTTCTAAGCGCAGAAAAGCTATCGATCCACTTCAGCTTAATTCTGGAGATTATGTTGTTCATGAACAACATGGCGTAGGAAGATATTTAGAGTTAATTACCCGAACAACTAATGGTGCTTCTAGAGAATATCTAGTAATTGAGTACGCCCCTTCAAAACGTGGACATCCAGCAGATCAGATATTTGTGCCTACAGATACGTTAGAGCAGGTAACTAAGTATGTGGGCGGTGAGTCACCTACACTGCATAAAATTGGTGGCAGTGATTGGCAGAGCAGTAAGCGAAAAGCAAGAAAAGCGGTAAAGCAAATTGCTGCAGAGTTAATTCGGCTTTATGCCGCTCGAATGAGCGCACCAGGCTTTGCTTTTTCTGTAGACACAACCTGGCAAAAAGAATTAGAGAATAGCTTTCCATTTGTTGAAACGGTAGACCAGCAAGCAACTATTGATGAAGTAAAGCGCGATATGGAAAAGCCAAATCCAATGGATCGAATTGTTTGCGGTGATGTTGGTTATGGCAAGACAGAGATTGCTGTGCGAGCAGCATTTAAAGCAGTACAAGATGGAAAACAGGTTGCAATATTGGTGCCAACTACACTTTTAGTACAACAACATTTCAAGACTTTTTCAGCCAGGTACTCTGGTTTTCCAATAAGACTTGCTGCCTTATCTAGATTCAATACAGTTAGGGAATCAAAAGAAATTATTTCTAATCTAAAATCCGGCGTAGTAGATGTCGTTATTGGAACTCATCGGCTTTTATCTAAGGATGTTGAATTTAGAGATTTAGGTTTATTAGTAGTAGATGAAGAGCAGAGATTTGGCGTAGAGCATAAGGAGGAATTGAAAAAAGCTCGGACAAATGTAGATGTTTTGTCTATGTCTGCAACTCCCATTCCAAGAACATTAGAAATGGCTATTACGGGCATTAGAGAGATGTCTAATATAACAACCCCACCAGAAGAGCGACATCCGGTACTAACTTATGTTGGCCCATATGATGATAAACAAGTTAGTGCTGCTATACATCGAGAATTATTGCGAGATGGGCAAGTGTTTTACATTCATAACCGAGTTGAAAGCATTGAATTAGTTTCTGAAAAGATTAAAAGCTTAGTGCCAGGCATAAAAATAGGAATTGCACACGGTCAAATGAATGAAAAACTATTAGAAGATGTAATTTTGGCATTTTGGAATAGGGAGTATGACTTACTGCTTTGCACAACCATTATTGAAAGTGGAATTGATATTCCAAACGCAAATACACTGATTGTGGATCGCTCTGATCTATTTGGATTATCCCAACTACACCAATTGCGCGGCCGAGTAGGACGAAGTCGAGAGCGGGCTTATGCATATTTTCTATACCCAACAGAGCAACCAATTTCAGAGTTAGCTCATGATCGACTAACAACAATTGCAACAAATACAGATTTAGGCGCTGGTATGCAGGTTGCTCTTAAAGATTTAGAGATACGAGGAGCAGGTAATTTATTAGGGGGTGAGCAATCAGGCCATATCGCTGAGGTTGGATTTGATTTGTATATGCGTATGGTGGCCGATGCAGTTGATGAGTTTAAGAGTGGCTACTTTGAAGATAAGCCAAAGAAACAAGATTGCAAAATTGAATTACCACTTGATGCTCATCTACCAACTGATTATGTTGACTCTGAAAGATTGCGGCTAGATATTTATCGCCGCCTTGCTGATGCTGCAAGCTATGAAGTATTAACTGAAATCGAAGAGGAATTAATAGATAGATTTGGGCCACTTCCAATGCCAGCAAAGGAATTAATCGCAGTTGCATCATTGCGTTTACTTGCAAAGAATTTAGAGATTGCTGATATCTCAATGGTGGGTAAGAATTTACGACTTTCGCCAGTAGATCTTGCAGAGTCAGGACAAATTAAGCTTTCAAGGCTTTATCCTGGATCTATCTATAAGAATGCATCACAGACCCTATTAGTTAGCAGGCCCACTACAGCGAATTGGATAGATTCGCCAAAAGTAGGGAATACTTCTACCCTGACTTGGGTAAATGAAGTGATAACTAATTTAATCAAGCCAAATAATAAAATTAGCAGCCACTAGAGATATGAGGATCGGTTTGTATAAGAAAATTTCTGCATCACTTGCTGTTCTGCTTCTAGTTACTGGCTGTGCAGGCATGAGTTCTGGAATCTCTGTAGGTGAGGAGCATATAAAGTCCACGCAAATTCAGGGTGTAGTCGATGAAATTTTAGCTGCACGCAAAACTGTTGATACCGCTGGAATGGAATTGATTGTGGGTAAACAATTACTCCGAAATCAAGCACAATTTGCAGTGATTAGAATTTTGTTTAATCAAATTGCCATAGATAAGAACTTTACAATTAGCGATTCAGATGTTGCTGTAAGAAGAAGCGATGTTATTAATCAAGTAGGTGGATTAGATCGATTAGAACCTGCCTTAGTTAGTGCAAATTTAGCTGCATCAACTTTTGATGAGTACCTACGTATATTGATAATTGTAGATCGACTAAATGAAAGCTTTATTTCATCTGGTATTCCTGAGGCATTAGTAAGTCAAGAAGTTTCTAAAACTCTAGTCGCTACTGCTGAAAAACTTGGCGTAGAGGTCAATCCAAAGTATGGAACATGGAATCCAATAACTGCAGCAATTGAAGCAAGTGATGTAACCGATGGTGCTGTAACACCACTTCCTTAATTATTTGATATGAGTTCAGAGTTACTTAGGCTTCGCGAGGTGATGGATAAACTCCGATCTCCCGGTGGTTGTCCTTGGGATGCAGAGCAGGACCATGAATCGCTCCTTAAATATCTATTAGAGGAATCTTATGAATTTATTGAGGCGGTTGAAAATAAAGATCGAACCTCTATGCAGGAGGAGCTAGGCGACTTATTGCTTCAAGTTTATTTTCATTCACGGATGGCAGAAGAGGATGCCGATAATCCTTTCACTGTCGAGGATGTTGCTAAAACAGTTACCGATAAGTTAATTCGAAGACATCCTCATGTATTTGGTGATTCGAAAGTTGAGAGCAGTAGTGAGGTGCTGGAAAATTGGGAGGCACAAAAAGCTGCCGAAAAAGGAAGATCCTCAATTATTGATGGAGTTCCACTGGCGCAGCCGGCCCTGCCACTTGCTGCCAAAGTTTTGTATAGAATGAATAAATTAAATTTTGCACTTGAAGTTGATAAACCAACCAAAATTTCAGAGCAGCTAAACCAGGATCAATTTGGAGATTTACTTCTTGGATTAATTGCCCAGGCGGTAGATTTAGGGATAGATCCAGAGGCGGCATTGCGCACAGCGACTAAATCATTAATAAGTAAGATTCAAGAGCACGAAGCAAGGTAGAATTACTCATATAAATCTAATTTAAAGATCATGGGAGATATTTGTGTCAGTAATCAAAGAGGTTAAAGCTAGAGAAATTTTAGACTCCCGTGGAAATCCAACTGTTGAAGTTGAGGTAAAACTTGATAATGGATCAATTGGAAGAGCTGCAGTGCCAAGTGGAGCTTCCACTGGTGCATTTGAAGCTGTTGAATTACGAGATGGTGGCAAACGTTATTTAGGTAAGGGTGTTGAGACAGCAGTAAATAATATTAATCAGAAAATTGCACCAACTGTTATCGGGCTAAGTGCAGAAGATCAAAGAGCATTAGATGAAAAAATAATTTCACTTGATGGAACGAAAAATAAATCATCCTTAGGAGCAAATGCAATTTTAGGTGTTTCATTAGCGGCAGCAAGGGCAGCTTCATTAAGTAAGGGCCAATCTCTTTTTAAATATCTTGGTGGAAGTGATGCAAAAGTTTTACCAGTTCCAATGATGAATATTTTAAATGGTGGCGCACACGCCGATACAAATGTAGATATTCAAGAGTTTATGGTGGCACCAATTGGTGCAAAAACTTTTAAAGAATCTCTTAGGTGGGGCGCTGAGATTTACCACAGCCTTAAATCTGTTTTAAAGAAACAAGGATTAGCTACCAGTATTGGCGACGAGGGTGGATTTGCACCAAATTTAGCAAGCAATCGGGCTGCACTTGATTTAATCTTGGAAGCGATTGAAATTGCTGGCTTTAAATCAGGCAATGAAATTGCACTTGCTATGGATGTGGCAGCAACTGAGTTTTGTGAAAATGGCGAGTATAAGTTTGAGGGCAAGAAGTTAACCTCAGACCAAATGATCACCTACTACAGCGAGTTAGTAGATTCATATCCACTTGTTTCAATTGAAGATCCACTAGATGAAGATGATTGGTCTGGTTGGGCTGAGATGACAAAGCAATTAGGGGATAAAATTCAAATTGTTGGTGATGATTTATTTGTTACTAATCCAGAGAGATTGCAGCGAGGAATAGATAGTAAAACTGCAAATGCTCTCTTAGTAAAGGTAAATCAGATTGGAAGTCTGACTGAAACTATTGATGCCGTTACCTTGGCGCATAAAAATGGCTACCGATCCATGATGAGCCACCGATCAGGTGAAACTGAAGACACCACAATCGCTGATTTAGCGGTGGCTTTAGGCTGTGGCCAGATTAAGACTGGCGCTCCGGCAAGATCTGAGCGGGTTGCTAAATACAATCAATTGTTAAGAATTGAAGAAGAGTTAGGTTCGATCGCAACTTATGCAGGTAAATCAGCATTTCCAAGGTTTAAATAACAAATGGCTAGACGCAGGTTTATTGCTGCTGGTGTTATAGCCAACTCTCGTAAGGGCATTAAATCTAATCTGAAAAAGCGTGGTCTTTCTAATCGGGCTTTAATAACTGGCATAGTCTTGTTTGCAGTGGCAGTAACTTTGGCACCACCACTACAGCACTACTTTACCCAGCGGGCGCAGATTAATTCACTTGAAAATCAACTAGCTGATAATCAAGCTATGTTAGAAAAGGCAACCCAAGAATTAGCACTATGGAATGATCCTGAGTATGTAGCAAGCCAAGCCCGGGCAAGATTACATTTTGTATTTCCAGGTGAGCGGCAATATATAGTTGTTGGAAATGATGAGATCACAGATCAAAATGATGAACCTAAGGTTTCTGAGCAATTACCTGTGGGTATACCTTGGTATTCAAGATTAATCTCATCTATTACAAGCACTAATGTAAATCAATAATTATGGTAAAGCCTCAAGCTGCATTTACTAGAGAAAAACCATCACAATCTGATCTAGAGATTGTGCAAGCACAGCTAGGTAGAGCACCCAGAGATATTTCTGCAATTGCACATCGCTGCGAATGTGGTTCGCCAGATGTAGTTGAAACCCCACCACGATTAGCAGATGGTGAGCCATTTCCAACTTTTTACTATGCAACTTGCCCAAGACTTACTGGTGCAATTTCAACCCTTGAAAGCTCTGGAATTATGGCAAAAATGAATGAGCGTTTATCAACTGACCCACAGTTAGCAGGTGATTATCAAGCAGCACATATTGACTATGAGGCAGCAAGATCCGCACTCGCTAAAGAATTAAATATTGATGTGCCAGAGATTGCAGGTATTACAGCAGGTGGTATGCCCGATCGAGTTAAGTGTTTGCATTCACTTGTTGCGCACTCACTTGCTGCTGGCGCTGGCGTGAATCCGCTAGGAGATGAGGCATTAACTGAACTAGCTCAATGGTGGCAATCTAAGCCCTGTAGTGAGATAAGTAATTTGCTTGACGGAGATAATTAATTTGAGTCGGGTTGCAGCGATTGATTGTGGAACTAATTCAATCAGATTACTAATTGCAGATATAAGTGGTGGAAAATTTAAAGAGGTTCTTCGCGATATGGAGATTGTTCGACTTGGGCAAGGGGTGGATGGAAATAAGTCCTTCCATCCAGATGCGATAAATCGAACGCTGGCTGCTGTAGAAAAGTTTAAGAATCAGTTAGCTGGCAAAGGTGTTGAAAAGATTAGATTCTGTGCCACCTCAGCCACAAGAGATGCAGCTAATCGAGATTTATTTATCGATGGGGTACGTCAGATATTGGGAGTTGAGGTTGAAGTTATTCCAGGTGAGGAAGAGGCCAGACTTTCATTTAATGGTGCAACTAAAGAATTTTTTCAAAGCGATGCCCCATTTTTGGTAGTCGATATCGGTGGTGGCTCTACAGAGTTTGTTTATGGAAATAAAGAGGTTGAGTTTGCAAAAAGTGTGGACATTGGCTGTGTGCGAATGAGTGAGCGGCATCTGAAATCTCAACCAGTTGAAATGAGTCAGGTAGCGCAAGCAATAATTGATATTGATAAAGCAATCGCGCAAGCTGCTGCAATTGTGCCAATCTCAAAGGCAAAAACTCTAGTTGCAGTTGCTGGGACTGCAACCACAATTGCTGCAGCTGCATTAGAGCTTAAAACTTATGACCGTTATGCAATCCACCTTTCAAGAATTCCAGCAGAAAAAGTTCATAAAGTTTCTGCTGCTTTTCAGGCAATGACTAAGAGTGAAATATCAAAGCTTGGATTTATGCATCCTGGAAGAGTTGATGTAATTACTGCTGGCTCATTAGTTCTTTCTCGTGTTATGGCGGCAACTGGTGCGACCGAGTTTGTTGCCTCAGAGTCAGATATTTTAGATGGGATGGCTTGGTCAATAATAAATTAAGCCAAGAAGGCCTTGGATTTAGAGAGTGAAAAATACGGGTAGATTTACCCCCTGAAGATTCGCCCCTGTAGCCCAATGGCAGAGGCATGCGACTGAAAATCGCACAAGTGTGGGTTCGACCCCCACCGGGGGCACGCTCAACTCTTGCGAATCTTCAGCAAAATTTAAGTTTCAACCGCATAGTGGTTATAGCGGTGGGAATTGCAAGGGATTAATATTTGTTTACTACTTAAGTAAATAACCAAAACTGGTTACTACTTCAATAAAAGGAGAAGAATGAAGAGTTCAAACCCTGTACTTGGCAAGGCGTTTAATCAACCGACAACTATGCAGGTTGATCAATTAGAGCAAAGCTTTAATGCTCCAGCAGCCTCATCAATGCGCACAGGTCGCATGACTATGGAAGATGTCGTTGCGAAAACTGGATTTTTATTTGCAATATTACTTGTAGTTGGTGCATTTGCATGGACAGCAAATCTTGGTACGGGTGCGCTTCTACTTGGATTTTTAGGTGGCTTTGTATTAGCGATGATTATTAGCTTTAGTAAGAATATTAAGCCAGGCTTAGTAGTTACTTACGCTGCATTTCAAGGATTAGCACTTGGCACAATAAGTAGCTACTACGAAAGTTTCTACCCTGGAATTGTTAGCCAAGCAGTAATTGGAACAATTGCAGCATTTACCGGTGTATTGATTATGTATCGCAACGGCACACTACGTGCAACACCACAATTTACGCGCACTCTTATTGGTGCAGCAATTGGTTATTTCATTCTTGCTTTGGTTTCACTAGTTGCATCATTTTTTGGTGTCGGACAAGGCTACGGCTTCTACGGCGTATCTGGATTAGGACTACTTCTAGCAGTAGCAGGAGTTGCCCTTGCTAGCTTGTTCTTAGTTTTAGATTTTGATCAAATCCAAAAAGGTGTTGCAGCAGGAGCTCCTGAGAAGGAATCATGGCGGGCAGCTTTTGGTTTAATGGTCACAATTGTTTGGCTATACCTAGAAGTACTTCGTTTGATTTCAATCCTACGTCGTCAGTAATTTAAAAAAAACTTCTAAACAGGAGCTGTGAGCGATCACAGCTCCTGTTTATTTTTATCTGGAATTAAATCATTTTCTAAATGTGATGCCCGGGTCTCAGGCAAAGTTGCTGATAAGACCAAAGCAATAATCCAGATAAAACCAGAGAATAAGAATGCTGCCTGATAACTAAAGTAGTCAGTTAGTAATCCGACCAATATTGGGCCAACAATCATTCCGGCATCTCCGGCCATCTGCCAAGCGGCAATCACCTGTCCACCTCTGCCCTTAATGATGTCGCCAACCACACTGCCTGGCGCTGTTCCAACATAGGCACTACCTAAACCAAATAGCGCCATTGAAATCAAATACCAAAAAATATTGGTAGTAAATGCAAGCATTAAAATACCAAATAAAATAAATGCGCCACCAAATAATAATGCTGCTTTGCGTCCTTTAACATCTGAGTACTTACCAGCTTTTAACATAAAGATGCCTTGAATTAAGGCGCCAATAGTTAAGCCAATTCCAGCAATAGTTGCAGTTGAGTTTAATTTTTCAGTTACAAATAATGGCAAAATTGAGGACCTCAAGCCAAACAAAACCCAGTTATTTATAAATGCTAGTACTAGGGCTATTTGATATGGTCGTAATCTAAATGCCTGACTAAGAGTTGTCTGACCTATTTGTGTCGTTGGTGCATCAACTTTTTTACCAAGCTTTTTTTCACTTAAGAAAAATAGTGCAGTGATTGCTGCCATAGCAAGTGTGATTGAGTAGACAAAAAATGGCGCCCTTAATGAAATTCCTGCCAGCAATCCGCCAACAGCAGGACCTGAGATTCCACCTAATAAAAATCCACCATTGTAAAGAGATTGCGCTCGAGCTCGATAATCATCACTTACTGATCTCATAAGTAATGATCCGGCAGATACTGAAAACATAGAAGAGCCAAGTCCGCCAAGAGATCTAAAAATTAGTAGCTGTGAGTAGTTCTGGGAAAGGGCGGTAAGTAATGTGAAAAATGAGACCATAAATAAACCAAAGCCCAGCACTGTTCGCTCACCAAATTTATCAACTAATTTTCCAGATACTAAACCCGAAGCAAAGCGCACAATTGCAAAGGCGGAGATGATTAACCCTATAGCGGTCTTACTGACGCCAAAAGATGCAGCAAAAATAGGGATAGCTGGAATTATTAATCCAAAACCTACTGCAACTAAAAATGAAACAGTTGAAAGGATTGCTACTTCTCTTGGAAGTTCAGCAAATGGGTTTTTGCCCAACTTTTTTAGTTTTATGGAACCAACCACCTCTACCTATAAATTTTCCAAGAATTGACCCGAAGTGGAATAGTTTACCGCTTTTTCTTGTTAAGATTTTACAATGAAAGCAATCACAGCAGAAGAGCTCTATAAGACTTACGATAAAGGTAAAGTAAAGGCATTAGATGGTTTAAATCTCGATGTTGAAGAAGGAACTGTATTAGGCGTACTTGGTCCTAATGGTGCAGGCAAAACTACAACTGTTCGAGTATTGGCAACATTACTTGTGCCAGACTCAGGTAGAGCAACAGTTTCTGGAATTGATGTAATTAAAAATCCACAAGAAGTAAGAAAAATAATTGGTTTATCTGGTCAGTACGCTGCTGTAGATGAGACTTTAACTGGCTGGGACAATTTAATTATGTTTGGCCGGCTTTATCATTTATCAGCCAAAGCGGCAAAAAGCCGTGCGATTGAGCTGTTAGAGCAATTTTCGTTAACGGATGCAGCCAAGCGTCCAATCAGGACCTACTCAGGCGGTATGCGACGCAGATTAGATTTGGCAGCATCATTAATTGTTAAACCAAAAGTTTTATTTTTAGATGAGCCAACGACTGGCTTAGATCCAAGAGGACGTCAGGATATGTGGGGCGTAATTAACGAATTAGTAAAAGGTGGAGTTACCTTGCTACTTACAACCCAGTATCTTGAAGAGGCCGATCAGTTAGCAGATGAGATTGCTGTAATTGATCATGGCAAAGTAATTGCCAGAGGAACATCTGATTCGCTCAAAAAACAGGTGGGTGGCGAGCGATTAGAGATTGTGGTTGAAAACCAGCACATGGCAGCAACCAAAGAGATTGTGGCACGGGTCAGTTCCAGTGCGCTAAATGTGGATGAAGGTTTACGGCTGATCTCAGCACCAGTTACCACTGGTAGTAAAGCATTAATCGAAGCTGCAAAATTGTTAGATGAGATGGGAATTCACCCCTTAGATATTGGATTAAAGCGCCCATCCTTAGATGATGTTTTCTTATCTCTTACTGGGCATGTAGCGGAAGAGAAAAAAGATGAAGATTTAGCTTTAGCTAGTAAGAAACGAGGTAGATAATGCACGCAATTTCAGATGCACTGATTATTACTAAGAGGCAATTGCTGCAATTAGCTCGCGTTCCAGAATTGATCTTATTCTCAATTATTCAACCGATTATGTTTGTTTTGTTATTTAGATATGTATTTGGTGGCTCAATTGATACTGGCCAACCAGGTGGTTATGTTCAATTACTAATGCCTGGCATATTTGTGCAAACTGTTGCATTCACCCTTGCGGGCACGGCAGTTGGTTTAACCGCTGATATGCAAAAGGGATTAATCGCTAGATTTAGATCTCTACCAATCTCCAGATCTGCTGTAGTTTTTGGCAGAACACTTGGTGATGGTGCGCTAAATATTGTCGTGCTCACTGCCATGGGATTGACCGGTTATGTTGTTGGCTGGCGCCCTAGCTCTGGCTTTTTAAATATCACGCTAGGTTTTGTATTTTTATTAGTCTTTGGTTTTGCGATGTCTTGGGTGGGTGTATTAATTGGGTTATCGGTAAGAGAGGAGCGAGTGGCAACTAATGCCACATTTATCGCGGTATTTCCGTTAACTTTTTTATCTAATGCATTTGCACCAACTACTGGGATGCCAAAACCATTGCAATATATTGCCGAATGGAATCCAGTATCAACCATGGTGGCAGGATGTAGGCAGCTATTTGGTCTTGAAAATCAATTCGGTGCTACTGCTGGTTCGTTTCCTAGTGAGAATCCATTAACTATGTCCATAATTTATATGATCATAATTATGGCAATATTTATTCCACTAAGTGTTAGAAAATATAATAGAGCGGTGAATAAGTAAGTTAAATAAATGGTTGTGCTTCAAGAATTGCTACTGCAATTTGCTTACCATTTGGCGCGGTGTAATTAACAGTTTCACCAACTTTAGCTCCGAGGACAGCACTACCCAGCGGTGATTTTTCTGAATAAACATCAATATCACCACTTGCAATTTCTCGAGAGCCTAATAAAAACTTCAATTCATCTCCGGCAATATCAACGGTAATCAACATACCAAGACCAACCACACCTGATTCACTTGCCGGTGGAGTACCAATATGTGCATGCTCCAACATATGTTTTAATTGGCGGATTCGTCCTTCAATCTTTCCTTGCTCTTCTCTAGCTGCGTGATAGCCCCCATTCTCTTTTAAATCACCTTCAGCTCTTGCTGTTTCAATCTTTTTAATTATTTCAGCACGAAGTGGACCCTCTAGCTCGGCTAGCTCAGCTTTTAGTCGATCTGCCGCCTCTTGGGTAAGCCAGGTCTGTGTTGGTTGGTTCATATGAGGATAAAGGTTACTGGCAACTGGCGATTGCTGCATTTACCGCAGGCAATCGAGTAGAGATCTCAACGGTACGCTGATTTTCTCCTGCAACTAGTGAGTCTGCTGGCATCTGGTCAACTACCTCGCCAACTGTATTTTTATCAATATCTTTAGCAATCAGGGAGCAGCTATGTTCTTTATTTAAATCTCGGACTGAAATTTTATAAGTTATCGAGACCTTTTGATCACTTACGATCTTAAATGAGATTAAGGTAGATCTAATCTGGGGATTTGCAAAATTTGTACCACTCCAAATAAACCAGGCTGAAATTAGAAATATTGAAAGCAGGATAATAAATAGTCGATTTTTACCACCAGATTTAATTCCATAGCGCTGGCGCAGCCTAGGATCGGTTAATACTTTGGGATGAGTCACACTCTAAGTGTAGATGCTAAGTGCATCACTTAAGTAGGCTTAGAGCAATAAATAGATGGGAGTAGGTATGGAAGAGGCTGGTAATTTTGATGTTGGTGTAGCTGGCTCATTAACCATGATCTTTTTAACTCTTGCCATGGTGTTTTTGATGGTCAATTTCTATCGAAGATACAAGCGATTATTAGATCGTAAGGATAAAGAGTAGTTTAAAACTTTTATGAAAAATATAGCTAAGAAGATCCTTATAACTCTTACCTGGCTACTTTTAATCTATACCGGATTTGAATTAGGTATGTGGCAATTAAATAAAGCTCAAAGCCTAAGTGAATCAACTGCTGTCCAACCTGATAAGCCATTGATTGCATTATCAGAGGTGGCATCTGCTGGGTTAAATATGCCAATAAAGGCGGTCAATAGAATTGTTTCAGCCTCTGGAACTTATGCAAATAAGTACGTAGCCAGAGATCAAAAAATTACAGATGAATCCATAGTTGACTTAGATGTGAGAATTTTAAATTTAGATACTGGCTACTCAATTTTAGTTGTTCGTGGTGTGGCAACTGAACCACTTATTGATATTAAACAAAGCGTGCAGATAACAGGCCGGCTATATCCTAGGCAAAATGTAGATCGGGCATTCCCAAAGATAGGTGAGCTTTCTAGAATCGATCCAGCACTAGTTGTAAGTGAGCAGACACCATTTTTATATGATGGCTACATTGTGTTGCGCAGTGAATCTGGCTCAAATACTGCCATTGCAAATTTTGCGCCAATCCCTTCACCACAGATCTCACAGAAGATCTCTACTTTTTACTGGCAACACATCTCATATGTAGTGGTCTGGTGGTTTATGGCGGTACTACTCTTAATTGCACCCTTGTTTCCCCAGTTTAGGGCACCAAAAGTTAGCCAGATTAAAAAGCCGGTTAAGAAGCAGGTAAAAAAACAAGTCAAAGTGAGGCAGCGTAAATGAGCGGCATAATTTTTAGATTTCGAGTAATGGCTATTTGGGCAGGGGTTATGTCACTACTACTTTGGTTTGGCTATATGCCAGCTAAGTATTTAGTTAGTTCAGATACCTTTTATGAAAGTTTTATCTGGATTCCAATTGTGCATGGCTTTACCTACCCAATCTACCTACTAGCAGCACTTCACCTAGCGATTGCCCAACGTAAATCCCTAATCTCAACTTTGTTGTTCTTACTAGCCGGCACCTTACCGGTGGCCTCATTTTGGATTGAGCGGCGGGTAAGAGGGCTCAAGTAGGCAGTATGAAAATACTCTTTATCTAAACTTAACCTTTAAGCCTTGCGTGTCGAGTGCAAAATTTAAGCTAAATAACTTACCTTTTATCTACTTCCAAAACACCTAGCAAAACTAAACAGATTGCGATGATAGACATTGGCTAGCGAATCAATTGTCTTAAAGTCAGTATCCAATCAACCAAATCCTGCGCGCATTACCTATGTATTAGATACCTCTGTTTTACTAGCCGATCCAATTGCATTAACTAGATTTGCCGAGCATGAAGTAATTATCCCAATCACAGTAATTGGTGAATTAGAGAGTAAGCGTGATCATCCAGATTTAGGCTACTTCGCCAGAGCTGCCCTGCGCACCCTAGATGATTTGCGAGTTAAATCTGGTCGGTTAGATCAAGCGGTAAAAATAAATGATGAGGGTGGATCATTATCTGTTGAGTTAAACCACTCAGATCTATCCACACTGCCAGCTGGATTTTTACGGGATGGTTCAAATGATTCTCGAATTTTGGCGATCGCTAAAAATTTAATGGCAGATGGTAGAAGAGTTGTCTTAGTAACTAAAGATCTACCGCTTCGGGTAAAAGCCTCATCTGTTGGGGTTGAGGCGGAGGAGTACCGAGCTGAGTTAGCAAGTAGTAGTGGCTGGAGTGGCATGGTGGAGGAGAGTGTTGGCTCTACCATTATTGATTTGTTATATGAAGAAGAAAAAATCTCACATGAGTTAGGTAAAACTCATCCCTGCCATACTGGAATTGTGTTGCACTCTGAAAAAGGAAGTGCGCTCGCTCGAGTTACCCCAGATAAGAGGTTGCAATTAGTTAAAGGTGATCGATCAGCATTTGGCTTACATGGGCGAAGTGCTGAGCAACGAGTGGCATTAGATATTTTGCTAGATCAAGAGATTGGAATTGTTTCCTTAGGTGGGCGAGCTGGTACTGGTAAGAGTGCCCTTGCACTCTCAGCTGGCTTAGAGGCGGTCTTAGAGAGGCGATTACATAAGAAGGTAGTTATCTTTCGTCCGCTATATGCAGTTGGTGGTCAAGAGCTTGGATATCTGCCAGGAACTGAGAATGAAAAGATGTCACCTTGGGCCCAAGCTGTCTTTGACACCTTAGGGGCATTAGTTAGCCAGCAGGTATTAGATGAGATCATCGAACGTGGCTTAATTGAGGTGCTACCGCTAACCCATATTCGAGGCAGATCCTTACATGACTCCTTTGTCATCGTCGATGAGGCCCAATCCTTAGAGCGAGGGGTCTTACTAACTGTGCTCTCGCGAATTGGTCAGGGCTCTCGAGTGGTACTAACCCATGACATCGCCCAGCGGGATAATTTGCGGGTAGGCCGGCATGATGGAGTGGTGGCGGTGGTTGAATCCCTAAAGGGCCATCCACTTTTTGCCCATATAACCTTGACCCGAAGTGAGCGATCTCAGATTGCAGCGCTAGTAACCGAGCTGCTTGAGGAGCCGATCAACTTCACAAATTGATGAAAGGGGTAACTTTTACCCCTGCTTTCACATAAGGTATAAATCGGACTTCATAGTGTTTGACCTGCGGTTTTGTATTCTTAAAAACCTGTGAATATAAACATAATCGCGCCACACGCCTGGATAAAGTTGCCCACCCACCCCCTGGCTGGCACTCTGCACTTGTCCAACTGGATGATTTAACAAGCTGGTGGATCTGAAAGGGGTGGCTATGAAGAGCCAGGTCTCTATTGTGCGCAGTCAGCGCGCTCGCAGACTCTCTACCTCTGCTGCCTGCCTTGCCTTCTTCCTGGCAATAGTTGAGCCAGCCCATGCCTCAAGCAATATGCAACAGGTCTTTATCACCATCCCAAGTGATCAGCTGCCAAATCCAGCCGACCCATCGGCCCCAGTAATTGATCCATTGGATCCAAACCCAGAGAGTCCATCCCTGCTTGAGCTAGATTCAATCAAGGTGGTAGATGCCCAAACGATGGCACTGGTCTCATTAGCTGCTGCCCAGGTTGAAAGTGCCAGGGAGGCAAATGGGGCTAAAGCAGTTGCCCGCCAAATCATTGCTCAAAAGTATCGCTGGTCTGATCGTCAATTTACCTGCCTAGATAATCTTTGGACTAAAGAGAGCCATTGGAATTACAAAGCAAGAAATAAGACATCTGGCGCCCATGGCATAGCACAAGCTTTGCCAGCCACCAAGATGGAGATTGTGGGAACTGATTGGCGAACAAATCCAGTTACGCAAATAACTTGGGGACTTAAATATATTCAAGAGCGGTATGAGTACCCATGCAAAGCTTGGAGTAAGTCTAAACGTTCTAATTGGTATTAAAAAAATTTAAGGTTTTTTCCCAATACTTAACGGCTTTCTAATATCTGCATAAAAATCATTTCCCTTATCATCAATAATAATAAAGGCTGGAAAATTCTCTACCTCAATCTTCCAAACTGCCTCCATGCCTAACTCTTCATAATCTAGGAGCTCAACCTTTTTAATGCAATCCTGGGCAAGCCGGGCAGCAGGTCCGCCAATTGATCCTAAATAAAATCCGCCATATTTTTTGCAAGCACTAGATACAGCTTGTGATCTATTTCCCTTAGCTAACATAATTAATGAGCCACCAGCTGCCTGAAATTGATCAACATATGAATCCATACGACCGGCGGTGGTTGGACCAAATGAGCCAGAGGCATACCCTTCAGGTCGTTTAGCAGGACCTGCGTAATAAACCGCATGATTTTTTAAGTAATCTGGCATTGCTTTGCCAGAATCTAGCAACTCTTTAATCTTAGAATGGGCTAAATCTCTAGCTACTACTAATGTGCCAGTTAAATTCACTCTGGTTTTAACTGGATGCTTTGAAAGCTGGGCCAAAATATCTTTCATAGGTTGGTTTAAATTTATATTTACTTCATGCTCAGTTAATTCATCATGGCTTTCAGCAGGTAAAAAGTGTGCTGGCTCAGTCTCTAATTTCTCAATAAATACGCCATCTTTTGTGATCTTGGCCTTTACCTGGCGATCTGCCGAACAAGATACGGCAATTGCAATTGGTAAAGAGGCGCCATGTCTTGGCAACCTAACTACCCGCACATCATGACAGAAGTACTTACCACCAAACTGGGCGCCAATTCCAATGTTTTGGGTTAACTTTAAAATATCTTTCTCTAACTCTAAATCTCTAAAGCCATGGCCAGTTTTAGCATCTCCATTAGTTGGTAGGGAATCTAAATATTTAGTGCTGGCAAGTTTTGCAGTTTTAACTGTGTACTCAGCACTGGTGCCGCCAATTACGACAACTAGGTGGTATGGCGGACATGCAGAGGTACCTAAGGATCTAAGTTTCTCCTCTAGCCAGGTTAAAAATGAGGTTGGATTTAATACCGCTTTAGTTTCTTGATACAAAAATGATTTATTAGCACTTCCCCCGCCCTTAGCAATAAACAAGAAGTTGTACTCATCGGCGTGATCGGTATCAGAGTAAATCTCAATCTGAGCTGGCAAGTTATTACCAGTATTTTTCTCCTCCCAGGTAGTAATTGGAGCTAATTGAGAGTAGCGCAGATTTAACTTAGTGAATGCTTCATAAACTCCACGCGAGATTGTGATCTCATCTTTTTCACTAGTTAAAACATGTTGACCCTTTTTTCCCATTACTAAGGCAGTACCTGTGTCCTGACACATTGGTAATACACCACCTGCTGAGATATTGGCATTTTTTAATAGATCAGTGGCAACAAATCGATCATTAGGTGAGCTCTCTGGATCCTTCAAAATATTAGCTAATTGAGCTAGGTGCTCACTTCTTAGGTAGTGTGAGATGTCATGCAGCGCTACTTGAGTTAAATCACTAATTGCCTGTGGCGTTACCTTTAAAAACTCTTTACCATCAGCGGTGAATGTGCTCACACCTTCGGTAGAAAGTAGGCGATACTGGGTTGAATCCTCACCAAGTGGAAGCAGATCCTGATAATTAAACTCTGGCGCCATAGGCTTAATCTAATCACTTCCATCATCAATTAGGATGAGCACATGAGCCAGATCACCCAAAAGAAAGTATTACTTGCTGCCCCACGTGGCTATTGCGCAGGTGTGGATCGGGCGGTGATCACAGTTGAAAAAGCTTTAGAACTTTATGGCGCACCGGTTTATGTTCGTAAACAAATCGTGCACAACAAACATGTGGTCTCAACATTAGAGGCACGGGGTGCAATATTTGTTGATGAAACTGATGAAGTGCCAGAGGGAAAGATTGTGGTCTTCTCCGCCCATGGTGTATCACCAGCGGTTCACAAAAGCGCTGCCGAACGTAATTTAAAAACTATTGATGCCACCTGTCCATTAGTTACAAAGGTGCACCATGAGGCGAGAAGATTTGCCGCCGATGATTACGATATTTTATTAATTGGTCATGAAGGACATGAAGAGGTGGATGGCACAGCAGGTGAGGCACCAGAGCATATTCATTTAATTGATGGTATTGATGATATTAAAAATGTGAAGGTAAGAGATGAAAATAAGGTGGCTTGGTTATCCCAAACTACCTTAAGTGTGGATGAAACTTTAGCAACGGTATCTGAGCTAAGAAAGAGATTTCCAAATTTAATTGATCCGCCAAGTGATGATATTTGTTATGCCACCCAAAATCGTCAAGTTGCAATTAAGCAGATTGCACCAAAAGCTGATCTAGTTTTAGTAGTTGGCTCAACCAACTCATCTAACTCAGTTCGATTAGTTGAAGTTTCCCTGGAGTATGGCGCAAAGGCTGCCTACTTAATTGATTACGCCGCAGAGGCCAAGGATGAGTGGTTAGCTGGTGTTAATACAGTTGGTGTAACCAGTGGGGCATCGGTGCCAGAGATTTTGGTAAAGGATTTACTGAACTGGTTGGCCGAGCGTGGCTTTGGTGAGGTGGAGACGGTAACTGCAACTGAGGAGCATCTACTTTTTGCAATCCCACCAGAGCTTAGAAAAGATATTAAAGCCGCTAGTAAGTAGTTGAATCTGTTTTAGTTCGCTCTTTTTTAAACCATAAATACCAGGTTATTGCCGCTCCACTTAGTAGGTAAAAACTAATTGCCGCCAAACCAGATACTAAATCTAGTAACAATTTAGTTGGTACAAAGGAGCCACCGCCAATTGTTGGCATTAAAATCAATGATGAGATTAAAAGTGAGATCGGTGGTGAAACTGCGGCCACATATAAGGTGCCCACTCGGCCTAGGTAAATTGCGCCAAAAAAAGCGATCCAGATAGCCATCGCCGTGATTATGCCCAGGGAGGATCTAACGAGTAATTCAATTGCTTGGAATAAAAAGATAACTAAAAATTGTAAAACAATTACCCCAGGCTTAGTTAACCCAGGACCTTTAATTGGTGAATTAATTGGCAGATTACTCACTTGTCATCTGCCTCAATCTCTTCGACCTCAATGAAATCATCCTCTGCTGAAATTGATCTTAGCTCTCTGACTGCTCCTGGGGATTCTGGGTACTCAATTGCTAACTTATCTTTATCACCAGCGACTCCTAAATTATGAATTCTTCTAGCTGGGCTTAACACAGTTTTTTCAGCGGTTGGAATTAAATCTTCATAAGCTTTTGCAGTTGATGAGATTGCCTTACCAACTGCCACAATCTTGCCATGAAGTAAGGTGATATTTTTTAAAAAGGTATTTGCCACCTTTTGAATCTCATCGGCATTATCTGCCAATTTGTTTCTGGTGAAAATATAACCAATAGTTCTAAGCAGCGCCATCATTGAGGTTGGGGTAGCGATGGTGACATTTAATTTAAATGCTTTTTCCAAAAAGGCGGGATCAATTCTTAAGGCTTCTGCTAGTAAGGTTTCAAATGGCACAAATAAGACCACAAAATCAGGAGAGCCTGCTGATTTGTGGTAACCACGTTTTGCCAACGCTTCAACATGTTTAAGTAAATCTTTTGTGTGTTGAGCTAAAAACTCATCTCGCTGAGTTTGCACATCAGTACCAAAGGCATCTAAAAAGCGATCAAATGGAAATTTAGAGTCGATAAATATCGCCGAGCCCCCGGGCATCTTTACTGTGATATCTGGAATACCAGATGAATCTGCATCGGTTGTTGATTTTTGTCTTGAGTACTCCTGTCCTTCTCTGAGCCCAGCTGATTGCAACAGTAACTCAAGTTGGGCCTCACCAAATTTTCCACGTGCCTGACTATTTGAAAGTGCACCAGCTATTTTTTTAGTCTCATCAAAAATAGATTCACTAGCTCGGCGCATCTCATTAATTGTGGTTTCAAGTTTGGCCTCGGCCTCACTTCTTACTCGATTAGCCTCATTAGATTGCAGCGATAATTTTTCAACGGTTGATTTCATGGCCGTTAACTCAGCGGTTAACTTAATTGAGTTTTCAGTTTTGCTTCGCTCTGCCTCCAGCTGTTTTTTATAATCATCAAGTAATGCCCCATCGCTGCCACTTGATTTATGGCGCACAGCTTTTAATAGGTAACCAATGGCAAAACCTGCTGGTATGCCAATGGCAAGGCCAATAATTAGGGAGGTAATCGATGCGGGCATGGGGTTATAGTGGCATCAAGTGCTGACAAACTTGCGTAGGCTTTACCCCTCGTGAGCCTTTCAATTGGAATCGTCGGTCTGCCAAATGTGGGTAAGTCCACCCTGTTTAACGCCCTGACTAAAAACAATGTCCTAGCTGCTAACTACCCCTTTGCCACCATCGAACCCAATGTTGGTGTGGTGGGTGTGCCAGATGAGCGCCTTGCCGTCCTAGCTAAAATATTTGAATCTGAAAAAATCCTGCCCGCTTCAGTCTCCTTTGTAGATATTGCTGGAATTGTCAAAGGTGCCTCGGAGGGTGCTGGCCTTGGCAATAAGTTTTTAGCAAATATTAGAGAAAGTGATGCCATCTGTCAGGTGATCAGAGTTTTTAAAGATAATGATGTGGTGCATGTAGATGGCAATGTTGATCCTAAAAAAGATATGGAAACAATTAATACCGAGCTTTGTTTAGCCGATCTACAAACTCTAGAAAAAGCTATTCCTAGATTAGAAAAAGAGGTTAGAACGGTTAAGGAGAAAGTACCAGTTTTAGCAGCGGCCAAAGCTGCTTCTCAAGTTTTAAACCAAGGTCAACTTCTTAGAGGTTCATCAGTTGATTTAGCTGCCATTAGTGAATTACAACTATTGACTGCCAAACCATTTTTATATGTATTTAATGTTGATGCAGCCGAGTTATCTGATAATAATTTGCGCCAAGAGTTATCAAAATTAGTTTCCCCAGCTGAGGCAATATTTTTAGATGCAAAGACCGAGGCAGAATTAGCAGATTTAGATGAGGCAGATGCGCTGGAATTACTTAAATCTATTGGGTTAAGTGAGCCTGGCCTTACTACATTGGCTCGAGTGGGTTTTAATACATTAGGATTACAGACATATCTGACCGC
>JACCDM010538657.1_pt1 | contig 23021 bp, 20 predicted proteins | sample 7445851 | NCBI WGS metagenome assembly JACCDM01 (sample SAMN15323438, study PRJNA562643) | freshwater metagenome | isolation source: river surface water | place: USA:Blue River Watershed | collected 2017-08-16
GTCGGGTTCTTTTCTATCAGGCGGCCATTGAGTCTTGAAATCATTTGTCTTGGCTTTGTGCGTCGATGACGGCAATTTTGATCATGCTGAGGATTTCGCGCACACTTGCACCGAGTTGCAATACGTGTAAAGACTTGCGCATACCTAATAAAATCGGGCCAATGGCGTCGAGTTCGTTGGTTTGTTGCAAGAGTTTGTAGGCGATGTTACCTGCAGATAGGTTCGGGAAAATGAGCGTATTGACTTCCTTGTTGGCCAAGAAGGAGAAAGGAAATTTCTCGTTCATGAGCTCGGGGTTAAGGGCAAAATTGGCTTGCATTTCGCCGTCTACAACCAAATTAGGTTGTGTTTCGTGCAAGATGCTCACGGCTTTGGCCATTTTTTCGGGGTCGTCGCCAGGTGAAGAACCAAAGTTGGAATAGCTCAAAAGGGCGATACGTGGTTGAACTTTTAAACGGCGAATGAACTTGGCTACATTGACCGTGATTTCGGCAATTTGCTCAGCTGTTGGGTTGAGGTTGACGGTGGTATCGGCCAAGAAAAGCGGACCTTTTTTGGTGTTGAGGATGTACATCCCGGCAATGGTCTTGATGTCTTTTTGCAAACCGATGGTGCTGATGGCTGGACGCAACACAGAGCGGTAGCTGCGTGTGAGGCCGGTAACCATGGCGTCAGCTTCGCCCATATTGAGCATCATGGCGCCAAAGTAATTGCGTTCGCGCATTAATGAAATGGCTTCGTATTCGGTGATGCCTTTGCGCTTGCGTTTTTCGAAGAATTCTGTGCCGTATTGGATGCGGCGCACTTCTTCTTCGTCGGACTTGCAATCGATGATCTGGACATCTGGAATCTCGATGCTGTATTCTTCCATGAGGTCTAGGATGCGCTGCTTTTTACCGAGTAAGATCGGGAAGGCCACTCCTTCGTCGTAGGCTTGTTGGGCCGCTTTAAGGATTTTGATGTTGTCTCCTTCTGGGAACACAACGGTTTTTGGAGATCCTTGCGCTTTGGAGGTGATGTTGCGGTGCAGTTTGTTGTCTAGGCCCAGGCGGCTCTTGAGCTGGATTTCGTATTCATCCCAATCTTCGATGGGTTCTTGTGCCACACCGGAGTCCATGGCTGCGCGCGCAACTGCTGGCGCTACATAATAAATGAGGCGCGGATCGAGTGGTTTGGGAATGATTTGCTCGTGGCCAAAAGAAATATTCTTGCCGCCGTAAGCTTCAATCACTTCTTCTGGGATGGTTTCTTTGGCAAGTGCGGCAATGGCCTTGACCGCCGCTAATTTCATTTCTTCGTTGATGGTGGTGGCGCGCACGTCGAGTGCACCGCGGAAGATATACGGGAAGCCGAGTACGTTATTGACTTGATTAGGATGGTCAGAACGGCCGGTTGCCATAATGATGTCTTTGCGCACAGATGTGGCTTCTTTGTAAGAAATTTCGGGCTCGGGATTAGCTAAGGCAAACACGATTGGGTCTTTGGCCATGGAAGCGATCATGTCTTTGCTGACCAAACCAGCTTTGGAAAGTCCTAAAAAGACATCTGCACCTTTGAATGCTGTTTCAAAATCGACGTCCTTCGGATGCGCTGCAAAGGTTTTTTTCATGTCGTCGAGGTCGGTGCGCCCGGCGTGGATGAGGCCTTTGGAGTCGTACATAAAGACGTTCTCGTGCTTGACGCCCAAGCGGTGGTAGAGCTTGATGCAAGAGACAGCCGCTGCGCCTGCTCCAGAAACAACAATTTTGATTTTGTCGATTTCTTTGTTGGAGAGTTCGAGCGCGTTGAGCAGTGCAGCAGCACTGATGATGGCGGTGCCGTGCTGGTCGTCGTGCATGATGGGGATGTCGAGCTCTTCTTTGAGGCGGCGCTCGATTTCAAAGGCTTCTGGCGCTTTGATGTCCTCGAGGTTGATGCCGCCAAATGTAGGGGCAATGGCCTTTACGGTTTGAATAAAAAGCTCTGGGTCTTTGGCATCTACTTCGATGTCAAAAACGTCGATGTCGGCAAAAATTTTGAAAAGTAAGCCTTTGCCTTCCATAACTGGCTTAGAGGCTTCTGGGCCGATATCGCCCAAGCCAAGCACGGCGGTTCCGTTAGAAATAACCGCAACCAAGTTGCGTTTGGCGGTGTATTTGTAGACATCGGCTTTGTTCTCGGCGATGCGCAGGCAGGGCTCGGCTACACCGGGAGAGTAGGCCAAGGAGAGGTCTCGTTGTGAGGCGTAAGGTTTTGTAGGAACTACTTCTATTTTTCCTGGTCGACCTGAGGAATGGTAATCTAGGGCGTCTTGCTTCCTGATTTTTGACATTATTGCTACAATTTTTTTGAACAGCAAATATACGAAAAGCAATCTAAAGCTCCGAAGCAAAAAAAGCGCTCCGAAGAACGCTTTTTACAAGAGATTTTATAGCTTTTTTTAGAGGCCGAGCAAGATCTGCATTGGGTCTTTTGAGCCAAAGAGCATGCGCTCCGGATTTTCGAGCATTTCTTTGACTTTCACCAAGAAACCAACAGACTCTTTGCCGTCGATGATGCGGTGATCATAAGATAGCGCCACATACATAATTGGTCGGATTTCTACTTTGCCGTTGATTGCAACAGGGCGCTCCACTACGTTGTGCATGCCGAGGATGGCTGATTGCGGTGGATTGATGATCGGTGTAGAGAGCATAGAGCCAAATACTCCGCCGTTGGTAATTGTGAAAGTGCCGCCACTCATGTCTTCTGGCGTCATTTTGCCGTCGCGTGCCTTGATAGCCAAGCGCTTGATTTCGCGCTCGATGTCTGCAAGACTCATTTGCTCGGCGTTGCGAACCACTGGCACCATGAGGCCTTTTGGTGAAGAAACGGCAATGCCGATATCTGCGTAGTCGTGGAAGATCATTTCGTTGCCATCAATTTGCGCATTGACAGCTGGATACAACTTAAGGGCTTCCGTGACCGCTTTGGTAAAGAAAGACATAAAGCCGAGGTTGACTTCGTGGTGCTTGGCAAAGGCGTCTTTGTATTTGGCGCGGATGTCCATGATGGGCTTCATGTCTACTTCGTTAAAAGTAGTGAGCATGGCTGTTTCGTTTTTCACGGCAACCAAGCGTTCTGCGATTTTGCGGCGCAGCATCGACATCTTTTCGCGGCTTTGCTCGCGCGTGCCGCCCCAGCCTTGCGTAGCCTCGGTAGAGAAGCCGGCAGACATCGCTGCAATGACATCTTGTTTGGTGATCCGACCATCTTTACCGCTCGCTTTGATGGCTGAAGTATTGATGTTGTTTTCTTTGATGATTTTGGCAGCTGCAGGAGAGGCGGAGCCGCTGGCATAGCTCGCAGGCTTCACTGGATCTGGATTGGGGGCCGCTGCCGCAGGCGCGGCTGCTGGCGCCGCAGGCGCCTCGGGTTGGGGCGCAGCACTTTGGGCTGGCGCCGCTGCAGGTGCGCCCGCAGGGCGCGCTGCACTCGTGTCGATGAGGCAAACAACTTGCCCAACTTTGACCACATCGCCCTCTGCTGCTTTGAGCGTAATGATGCCGCTTTCTTCAGCCGGCAACTCAAGCGTCGCTTTGTCTGAATCTACTTCGGCAATGGCTTGGTCTTTTTCGACGTAATCGCCGTCGGCAACGAGCCAAGTGGCAATTTCTACTTCTGAGATCGATTCTCCCGGACTCGGGACTTTCATTTCTAATAGTGACATACGTTTCTATTTTAGGCTTTCTTTGCGTAGGCAAAGAGATCGTTGAACAATTGTTTGAGGCGAATTTCGTGTAATTTTTTAGATCCTTCAGCACTTGCGGCGCTTGCTGGTCTGCAAATGCCCACTAGTGGAATATGGCGCAAATTCATGGCCATATGGGTCCAGGCGCCCATGTTGGCTGGTTCTTCTTGGGCCCAAAGGATGTTTTTGGCTTTGTATTTCGCTACGATTGCATCGATTTGTGCAGTTGGTAGCGGGTAGAGTTGCTCCACGCGTACAAAAGCCATGTTATCGACACCAAGTTCTGCTGCCTTGACTTTCATTTCGTAGTAAAACTTACCACTACAGAGCACAACGGTGTCTACTTTTTGAGCAACTGCTGCGCTGTCATCGATGACTTCTTGGAAGGCACCTTTGGCCATTTCGTCCAAACTTGAAGTGGCGTCTGGGTAGCGCAACAACATTTTTGGAGAGAAAACCACGAGTGGTTTGCGGAAGTCGCGCTTGATTTGACGGCGCAACAAATGGAAATGATTGGCTGGGGTCGAGGTATTGACAATTTGCATGTTGAGGTCAGCACATTGCTGCAAGAAGCGCTCCATGCGTCCGCTGGAGTGCTCTGCGCCTTGGCCTTCATAGCCATGCGGCAACAGCATGACCAAACCACTTTGGGTAGCCCATTTGTCTTCTCCTGCAGAAATGAATTGGTCAACCATGATTTGGGCGCCATTGAAGAAGTCGCCAAATTGCGCTTCCCAAATGGTGAGCCCTGAAGGGTTGGCTAAAGAGTAGCCATATTCAAACCCAAGCACACCGTATTCAGACAACAACGAGTTGTAAATGCTGAAAACGCCTTGTTTGTCTTGGAGGGAATTGAGTGTCAGTACTTCTTCTTCGGTGTCTTCGGTCTTGACCACCGCATGGCGATGCGAAAACGTTCCGCGCTCAACGTCTTGTCCGGAAATGCGCACCCCATGACCTTCTGCCAATAGCGTTGCATAAGCTAACATTTCTGCCGAGCCCCAATCGAGTTTGTCGCTTTCGATGGCGGTGAGGCGGTCCTCGAAAATTTTGGCAATTTTTCTAAAGTATTTTTTGCCTTCTGGAAGGGTTGCTAATTTGCGTCCGAGTGCCAATAACTCTTTTTTGGCGATACCTGTTTGCGGCGACACCTCAAAATCTTTGGCGGTTCCGTGGCGGTAGTCTTTCCAGGTGAGGCTCAAAAAGTCATAAACCAATGCTTTGTCGCGGCTTCTGGATGCTTCGTATTCGGATTCCAAAAACTGCTGATACACTTGTTCAATTTGCTTGGCGTCTTCGGCACTCATCAAGGCCTCGCGCTGGAGTTGCTCCAAGTAGATTTCTCTAGGGTTCGGATGCTTGGCAATGATGTTATAGAGTTTCGGTTGCGTAAATTTAGGTTCGTCGCCTTCGTTGTGGCCGTATTTGCGGTAACACAATAAATCGATGAAGATGTCGCGGTGAAAAGCCTGGCGGTATTCCATGGCAATTTCGATGGTGGTCACTACCGCCTCGATGTCGTCGCCATTGACGTGGAATACTGGGCAGAGCGTGGTTTTGGCAACATCTGTACAATAGGTAGAGGTGCGGCCGTCGAGGTAGTTGGTGGTAAAGCCCACTTGGTTGTTGACCACAATATGAATGGTTCCGCCTGTTCTGTAGCCGTCTAGACCCGCCATCTGAATGGTTTCGTACACGATGCCTTGACCAGCAACTGCGGCATCGCCATGGATGAGCACGGGGCAAACTTTGTCTTCGGTTTGGTAGACGTGGTCAATTTTAGCTCTCGCAATTCCTTCCACAACCGTATTTACCGCCTCGAGGTGCGAGGGGTTGGGGGCAAGGGTGAGGCCAATTTGTTGACCATTTTCGAGTTCAATATGCGAAGTAAAACCTTGGTGGTACTTGACGTCGCCATCAAAAGTAGTTTCAAAATCAAATTCTTTGCCTTCAAATTCTCTGAAGATATCGCGCGGGCGTTTCTCAAAGATATTGGCAAGCGTGTTGAGGCGGCCGCGGTGTGCCATACCCATTACAAAATATTCGACACCCAAGGCAGCACCTTTGTGTACGAGCGTATCCAAAGCAGGAATCAGGCCTTCGCCACCTTCGATCGAAAAGCGTTTTTGCCCCACAAACTTTTTGCCCAAGAAAGCCTCAAAGCCAGTAGCTTGGTTGAGTTTTTCGTAGATTTTCTTTTTGCGCTTTGGGTCAAATACCGGACGGTTACTGAGTTCGATTTTGTTGCGGAACCAATCGATGCGTTCGGGGTCGCGCATGTACATGTATTCGATACCGATAGATTGGCAATACGTGAGCTCGAGATGGGCAATGATATCGGAAAGCTTAGCTGCACCAATACCAATTTGCTCACCCGCTTGAAAAACCTCGTTGAGGTCGGCTTCTGTGAGGCCAAAATGGGCGATGTCGAGGGTTGGTGTATGCTTGCGGCGCTCGCGCACAGGGTTGGTGCGCGTAAAGAGGTGCCCGCGCGTGCGGTAGCCATTGATGAGGTTAATGACCTTGAATTCCTTCACAAAATTTTCTGGAATCGTGCCGCTCTTGTCAAAACTGGTTTGTGCAAATTCAAATCCTTCGAAGAATTTGGCCCAACCGAGATCTACACTCGTAGGATCTTGGCGGTATTGCTGGTAGAGGTGTTCAATGGCATTGACGTCTGCATTGCCAACATAAGAAACTTTATCCATGGTTGCGTTTAAATACAAGACAAAATTACGCAGAGTTTGCTGGCTATGTAAAGAAATTTTGAACTCAAAAAGAACCGTGCGCAAGGCGTTCAAACAAAGTTGTTTTTGGGGTGTTAGGTGTGTATGTCTACGTCCGTTTGTTTGGTTTTTCCGCAGCAGCTTTTCGAGCAGCACCCTGCGTTTGCGCACGCCCAAGAATTTTGGCTCATCGAGGATGAACTCTTTTTTTCCAAAGTGCCCTTTCACCAGAAAAAACTGGCCTTACACCGCGCTTCTATGAATTACTACGCAGAATATTTGCGGAGTAACCATAAGACCGTACGCTACTTTGAAGCAAAAGCAGCAAAATTAGAGGGCATCTTTGCCCAATTGCGTCAAGTTACCAATCAACTCATTGTCGTAGACCCTACTGATTTCTTATTGGAGAAAAGAATCCGACGGTATGCAAGCCAACACGACCTATCTGTTCTTTGGCTGAATAATCCCTCATTCATCAACACCCCTACAGACAACCAAACGCTTTTTCGTCAACGCGAACAACGCTTCTTCATGGCCGACTTCTATAAAAAACAGCGCGAGCGCCTCGGCATCCTTTTAGAAGCAAATGGGCAGCCGCTCGGTGGCCGCTGGAGTTTTGATGCAGACAACCGCAAGGCCCTACCCAAAGGCCTCGCGATGCCCGATTTTCCTGTTTATCAAAGCGAGTGGGCGCAAGAAGCCCAAACTTTTGTCTCGACAAACTACCCAACTCATCCTGGTGACCCAGGCCTGAGCGCTTATCCGGTTACGCACCAAGAGGCCAAGGGGGCATTGGATTTCTTTATTGAGACGAACCTCGCCCTTTTTGGACCGTATCAAGATGCTTTTAGTGCCGATTCCACTTTTGTGTTTCATTCCAATCTGTCTGCAGCTCTTAACATTGGCCTTTTGCTTCCGGGCGAGGTCGTGGAGCGGGTGTTGGCTGCTTTTCACGATGGCCGGGTTGCCATAGAAAGCGCTGAAGGATTCATAAGACAGGTCATAGGCTGGCGCGAGTTCATCAGGGCCGTGTACGAAAAAGTGGGCGTAGTTCAGCGCACTAAAAATGCCATGCAGCACCACCGCGCTTTAGACTGGGAGCAGCTTTCCGACTTGTCTTTGTTTGCAAATGTGAGCCAGAAACTGCAGCAACACGCCTATGCTCATCATATCGAGCGCCTGATGCTCTTGGGTAATTTTTTCTTTTTAGCAGAGACGCACCCAGATGAGGTGTATCGTTTTTTCATGTGTCATTTCATCGATGCCTACGATTGGGTCATGGTGCCAAATGTGTATGGCATGAGTCAGTACGCAGACGGTGGCCTCATGACCACCAAACCTTATTTCTCCGGCTCCAATTACCTCAAAAAGCAAGGATTTAAAACAGATGCTGAGGGCGCAGCACTTTTTGACGCGCTGTTCTGGCATTTCGTTGACAAGCACCAAGAGCGCTTGCGCAAAAACATGCGCACCGTTCAAATGGTCGCCAATTGGAACCGCATGTTGCCCGAAAAAAAAGCGGCCCACTTAGAGCGGGCCGCTTTGTATTTTGAAACCGGACAATAAATTGTTTAGTTCTTGATCAATCTTTGGGTGCTTTGTTGACCGTTTGCGCTTATGCGCACGTGATACAAACCATGTGCAAGATGGGCAATACCCACTGTATTGATTTGTCCGGCAAGGCCTGGCGTTTGAGACAAAATTTTGCCGTTGATATCCAATATCTCAATTAAACCATTTTCGCTGAGGTTTTTCATATCGATATAAACAAGATCTTGGGCTGGGTTAGGATACATTTGCACCAATCCAAGTGGATTATCATTAAGGCCCGCACCAGAAGTGATGTTGATGGTGTAGTCTTCGGTTTCGCCGTAGCTAGCTGGCCCACAAGGCGTAATTGCGCCATCTGGTTGGTAAGAAATACGTACACGCATGCGCACGGCGCCTGTGTAAGAAGCCAATGGAATAGACACATTGAAGGTATTGACCCATCCTGATGCTACTAAAACATAAGCTACTTGTTCGCCGGCGTCGTTGAAGTCAAAATCGTTGTTGAAATCAATCCAGGCTGCGATTTCGTCATTGGTGTAGGCAGCTGCTTGGGTATTGTTGACAATTGCTGGCGTAATGGTGAGCGTGTAGGCTGTGCCTTGCGCCATTGAAGTACTCGTACCCGTGAAATCGGTATAGCCGTTGTTGCCGCATGCAGAAGTATTGTTGATGGTATTAAAGCTTACCGCAGCGATGTATTCGTCGCATACTGCACTCGCCGTACAAGGACCAGTTACCTGTGCAACCACGATATAATTGTTCTTGGTTTCTACGTCCGAACCTTGTGCATTTGTTGCGGTAAGACTCACCGTATATTGTCCGACCGTATTGAAAACGATTTGCGGATTTTGCGTGCTCGCATTAGTGCCACCCGCATAGCTCCAGCCGGTCGCTGGGCTTACAGACCAGGCCCAAGAAGTTGGGATGCCTGTCGATAAATCGGTGAAACTAACTGTTGTACCAGGACTTACATTTGTTGCACTTGCCACAAAATTGGCAACAGGTGCTACTGGAGTGGTTGGTGTACATGGGTCAGCAGAGCCGCCAAATACCAAAACATTCAAGTTGGCAGGATCTAGCCAAGGCTTGAGTTGCTCAATTGCAGTGGTGCCATTGTTGGTCCAGTGGAAAGCCATTTTGCCGTACTGGTCAGGAGCGGAAAGTGCGGTGCAATAAGATGATCCGCCAGTAAGTGTACCAATGATGTTGCCCGTGTTGTCGAAGAGAGGTGAGCCCGAAGACCCGCCTTCTGTAACGCCATGCCCATTGGCATTGGCAGTCCAGGTGACGCGCCAGTGTGAGCCTGTAGCAGAACCCCATTGTGTAGAAACGGTATTGCCAGAGAAAGTAGAGATTTTTTTGATGTCACCGGCTGGGTGATGGATGCTCACACCGCCTGTGCTCGGGCTTGTACTTGCGTTCCAACCGTTCCAGTAAGCGTTCAAGTTGGCAGATTTCAAGTTATTGATGACCGTATTTTCATTGTTGGCGTTGCCTAATTTGACCAATAAGAAGTCTGAACCAGAATTGCCACCGCCATCGGCTGCATCTGCAATGCGCAAGCAACCCGTTACAAAATAGCTCGCTAATGTGCCTACTGCAGTTGGGTTGGTGCAGGATGCTGCCTCGTAGCGGAAATAGAATTTCCATTGGTTCATGTTGGCTGCTGTAGCACTTACGCCGCAGTGGAGGGCCGTGAGAAAGTATGGTTTGCAATCTTGTGCGGTATTGTTGATCAAAGAACCCGAACACCAACCAGCTTGGTTGCCTTCTACTACGTAAATACGTGCAACGCCGCGTTTTTCATCTTGCCAAGCGTCTCCGACAGGAGAACAATTGATGTTTACTTCGCAAGGATCTGACTCATTGATTTTTTCTTCCACTTCAAAACCTGTTGAGCGGTAGTTGTACATCACGCGATCGATGTAAATTTCAGAAGGCGTTGTGTAAGCCGGCTCTGTCAGTGTGAGCACGTGTTTTGAACCACCACAAAGTGCTGCATTTTGCATTTGATGCGCTTCTACATCGGCACTGGTGAGTAAAGGATGAACGTCCTGGCCACCAAGATTTTGAATGCGCAGGGTGCTGCCACCGTGCAAAACAAATTTTTCGAAAAGGTAGCTCAAGGCTTCGGCGCCTGGTGCACTGATGACCATTTGCCAAGTGCGGCTGCCGTCGGCGTTGGTTGTCCAGAGGCCTGAATTTTGAGGGGTAAGGTGGGCAGGAAGCGCTACACCGATACGGTACAGCACGCCTTGTTTGTCGCGCAGGATGTCTTCTGCAGCAAGTGCACCTAGATCAGGTGTTTGTAAGGCAAGAGTTGGCACTTCTTTGGAGAGCTCCAATTTGCTGGTATGAGCAAGAGATTGTTGTGCCCAAACCCCAACCTGAAGGCCCAAAATGAGGAGCCCAAAGCGTAGAATTTTGTTCATAGTTTGAAGAGTTTATAGTAATTTCAACCAAAAATACACTTTTCTATTAAAAAATTGCTCATGTACCGTATCTGTTTAGTAGAAGACGAACAAAGCCTGCGCGACACCATCACCTTGAATCTAGAACTCGAAGGATACGCTGTAGAGGCCTATGCAGACGGCGCTTTAGCACAACAGCTTTTTACGGGCCCCATTCATTTTGACCTCATTATCCTAGATGTCATGCTCCCACATGTTTCGGGTTTTGACTTATGCAAAGAAATCCGCAAGCATTCGGCAGTTCCTATCTTGTTTTTGTCGGCAAAAGGAACCACCGCAGATCGAGTTGCGGGTCTCAAGCTTGGGGCCAATGATTACCTCGTGAAGCCTTTTGATTTAGAAGAACTCCTGCTCAAAATTCAGATCTTGATCAATGGGTCTGTTCAGATTGAGCCACCAACGCAAAACCTGATCGGCGACAAAAAAGTCGATTTCAATTCCTTTGAACTCCGAGACGCAGCCGGCGAGTTACTCCATACTTTTACCAAAAGAGAGGTGCAGTTGCTCGAACTTTTTGTCGAAAAAGAAGGAAAAGTCATTTCTCGCAACGAAATTCTAGACCGCCTTTGGGGTTCAGAACAAATCCCGACCTCCAGAACCATAGACAACTACATCCTGAATTTCAGAAAGTTATTCGAACCCGACCCCAAGAACCCGAGGTATTTCCATTCCATCAGGGGGGTAGGCTATAAGTTTACCAGAGATTAGGCCGCGCGTTTCTCCTTGAACAGGAGCAAAAATAAAATAGCCACCACAAGCGAATAGGCGGCAAAGAGCAACCACGCACCGTGCCAGTCTGTTTCTGTGGCTGAGATTTTAAAATAGCTATCGATGATTTGACTACTGGCTATGGTCCCGATGTAGGCGCCAATACCGTTGGTCATCATGATAAACAAACCTTGTGCACTCGAGCGAATGTTGCTGTCGGTGTTGGCCTCTACGAACATAGAGCCCGAGATCAGGAAGAAATCAAACGCCATTCCGTAAACAATGCAGCTCATGACAATCAAGAATACGCCAAAATCTGTGCTCCCGTAGGCAAAGAAACCGTAGCGCAGCACCCATGCAATAAGGGCAAAAAGCATCACATTTTTGATTCCAAAGCGCTTCAAAAAGAAGGGAATCGTCAGGATAAAAATGGTTTCGGATACCTGAGAAATCGAGTATATGATCGTTGAATACTTCTCGACAAGCGTGCCTTTCGGAAAACTGCTGAGGTAAGCATCGCCGTACATATTGGAAAGTTGAAGTGCAGCGCCGAGCAAGATAGAAAAGATGAAAAACAAAGCCATGCGGTAATCAGCAAAAAGCTTGAAGGCGTCCAAGCCGAGTTGTTGGGCTAAGGATTTTTTTTCACTCGTTTTACCTTGCGGATGACAGGCAGGTAAGGAGAAGGCATAGAGTCCGAGTAAGATGGCGCCGACTCCGGCAATATAAAATTGATTGGCTGAGGCCTTGCTGCCGCTCAGGTTGGTGAGCCACATGGCAGCAATAAAACCGATGGTGCCCCAAACCCGAATTTTCGGAAAGTCGGATTGAACATTCAGGTCGTTCATCTTCAGGATTCGGTAAGAAACCGAGTTGGAAAGCGAAATGGAGGGCATATAGGCGAGCATGCCACCAAAAACAAGCCAGTAGAGCAGTTCGTAATCGGCTAAAGCGCGCATTGCAGGAAAAGCACCTTGCAAATTGTCAATTTGAGGAATGAGTAGCATGAATACACCGTAGGTGAGGTGTAAAACGCCGTACAAGCGCTCTGCACGCAGCCATTTATCGGCAATGATCCCGATCAGAGAAGGCATCAGGATCGAGGAAAGCGCTAGGGTAGAGAACACGGCGCCAAATTGCGGAAAACTCCAGCCTTTACCTTCTGTACAGTAGGTGCCGATGGTGGTGAGCCAGGCTCCCCAAACAAAAAATTGAAAAAAACTGAGGAGGGTAAGTCTAGTTTTGATGGCGGCGGTTGAGTTCATCGCGGATTTTAGAGGCTAGTTCGTAATCTTCGTTATCGAGTGCCTCTGATAATTGGTGCTCTAGCTCTTCTGTGGCGTAGATATCCCATTCGTTTGGCGCTTTCTCGTCGTGACCAAAGATATCATTTTCGTCGTCAAAATCATAGGGTTCTGAAATTGCACTCGGCGAAATACCGCTGACTTCGTCGAGAATACTGCTGAGCGTATAGATAGGCGCTTTGAAGCGCACACCAATAGCGATGGCATCTGAGGTGCGGGAGTCTAGCTCTGTCGGGACCCCATTTTGCTCACAAATGAGTTTGGCAAAAAAGACGCCGTCTTTGAATTTGTAGATGAGAATTTCTATGACCTCTACGTTGAACGCTTGGCAAAATGCACGGAAGAGGTCGTGGGTGAGGGGCCGAGAAGGCACCATGCTCTCGAGTTCTACGGCAATTGCTTGAGCTTCAAAGCCACCAATGACAATAGGCAGTTTGCGCAAGCCATCGCGCTCTTCGAGCGTCAGTACGTAAGAGCCAGATTGTGTTTGGCTATAAGCGATACCCGCTATGTCAAGGATGATTTTTTGCATTAGTGTTGAGCAGCACGGAAACGTTTGACCGCTTCGGTAAAGCGTGGCAGCACTTCAAAAGCATCGCCTACAATACCGTAGTCTGCGGCCTTGAAGAATGGTGCTTCGGCGTCGGTGTTGATCACGACAATTACTTTAGAACCGTTCACACCAGCGAGGTGCTGAATGGCGCCAGAGATGCCTGCTGCGATGTAAAGATTAGGACGGATGGCCACTCCAGTTTGCCCTACGTGCTCGTGGTGCGGACGCCATCCGATGTCGGCCACTGGCCGAGAACAAGCGGTGGCTGCGCCAAGGGCCGCGGCAAGGTCTTCGACCACGCCCCAGTTCTCTGGGCCTTTGAGCCCACGGCCGGCAGAAACCACTAATTCGGCTTCTGGCAATGGAATGGCGCCTTCAGGTTTTTTGGTCGCTTGAATGGTAATGGCACTGCTGCCGGCTTGGCTGTCAAAGGCCTCTGTGCTGCAGTTGCCACCCGTTTGCTCGGGCTGGATACTGTTGGGCAACAAAGAAATAATGCGCACTGCGCTATTTACCTTGACAAAACCAAAGGCTTTACCCGAAAAAACATTGACTTTAGTGCTGCCATCGGCTTCAGGAAGGGCAACTGCACCGGCTACGAGGCCAGCTTTCAGGCGCACCGATAAGCGTGGCGCAACTGCTTTTCCGATGAGGTCATGAGAAAAGATAATGGTGCTGGCGTCAACTTTGCTAGCCGCAGCTGCAACGAGCTTCACGAGCTGGCTTGGGTCTTGGCCATCAACGCCCGCGTCTTGCAAAACGGTGCTGGCACCATAAGCGCCTAGTGTAGCCAAGAGCTCAGCAGCAGCGTTTCCGTTGGTCACAACAGCGACGTCTGCGCCTAATTTTTTAGCATAAGTGACGGTCTCCAAAGCTGCTTTGGACAAACCATTTGCTGAATTGATGTATACGAGATTCATGGGTGTAAAGCTTAGATGACTTTGGCTTCGTTGTGCAAGAGCGCAACGAGTTCGTCGAGGTTGTTTGGATCGATGAGTTTAACTGAAGACTTGGCAGCTGGCATGCTGTAAGTGCTAAAGGTGGTGAGGGCTTCGAGCGCAGCTGGTGCAACTACGTTGAGTGGCTTGGTGCGCGCTGCCATGATGCCGCGCATGTTCGGGATGCGCTGCTCGGCCATTCCTTTTGCACAGCTAATCACAGCTGGGGCCTGTAGCTCAACTTCTTGCATTCCGCCTACGATTTCGCGCTCGCAGCTGATGGTGCTGCCCGCAACGTCGAGTTTGGTCGCGATAGAAATATAGGGCAACTCTAGCGCCTCGGCGATCATGCCGGCAACTTGCGAGCCGTTGTAGTCGATGGTTTCTTTACCGGTCAGGATGAGGTCAAAGCCTTTGCCTTTGGCATATTCGGCAATTTGCATCGCGACAAAATAAGCGTCTGTAGCTGGGGCGTCGATGCGAATTGCGTCGTCGGCACCAATGGCCAAAGCCTTGCGGATAACGGCGTCGTCTGCGGTAGTACCAACGGTAATGATGGTGACGTTGCCACCTTGCGCTTCTTTGAGCTCAAGGGCGCGCACCAAGGCATACCATTCGTCGTAGGGGTTGACAATATATTGAACGCCGTTTTCGTCGAACTGCGTATTACCATTGGTAAAAGCAATTTTTGAAGTGGTGTCTGGCGCTTTGGAAATACAAACAAGGATGTTCATGTGTGTTGATTTAATGCGGGGCAAAGTTAAGTAAAATTGCAAAAAGCAAGGCCGAAAAGAAAGTCAATAATGCGACTTTTTTAAGTTCTGGATCGAGCTCAGCTGGCACCTGCGTTTCCAGTACTTTTTTAAGGTGCAAGACCAAGCCCAAAGAAGGCAAAAGCGCGATAAATAAATAGTAATTGTAAGCACTCACGGCCAACAGATAAACCGTAAAAAACCAAGTAGCCAAGCCTGTGGCCACCAAGAAAACATGGTAAATTTTACCTTTATCGAAACCGAGCTTGACCACCATGGTGCGCTTGTGCATCTGTGCATCGTTCTTTACATCCCTTAGGTTGTTGAGGTTCAAGACCGCCGTGCTCCAAGCGCCAATACTGATGGCTGGAAATAATACCAACCACTCAAAACTTTCTCCGTAGAGTCCAAAAACGCCAATGACGCTCACCAACCCAAAAAACAGAAAGACCATGACGTCGCCCAAACCCCTGTATCCGTAAGCGTTTTTCCCGACGGTATAGGTGATGGCCGCCGCAATACAAAGAACCGCAAGTACGAGGTAAATCAAGATGGCTTCGCGATTCAAATTTCCGATGCTCACGTAAATCAAGTATAATGCAGCTAACAATGACAGAAAGCCCACGAGCCACATCCCTTTCTTCATTTGAGCAGCAGTGAGTTGCCCGCTCTGAATGGCGCGCGCCGGGCCCACTCTTTGCGCGTTGTCGGTCCCTTTTTGGCTGTCGCCGAGGTCATTGGCAAAGTTAGAAAGCACCTGAAAACCAATGGTGGTGAGGAGCGCCAAACTAAAAATGAGCCCGTCGAAAGCACCCAAAAGGGCCGCCAGGCCCGTGCCCACAATGATTCCCGAAACAGAAAGCGGTAGCGTTCTCAAGCGCGCCGCGTGTAGCCATGCTTTGATCATATGAAATGATAACAATGAATTCCAAAGATAGTTGAATAATTTCCATCCATTGTCCGTAAAATTCTTTGTTCTTCGTCTTACAATTGATTAACTTTATCTAAATCGTCGATTATGTCTAAAGCCAATGCCATTTCCCTGAGTCCTCATTGCGAAACAATCCTTCATCGTGTCCTTGAAAATGGACGTTTCAAGAGCACTGACGAAGTTTTGAGTGCTGCTCTTCAACTTTTAGACGATGAAGAAAGAAAAATTGCCGCGCTAGACAACGCCATTGAGGAGGGTATCGCGAGTGGTTGGGTTTCTGATTTCGATCCTACCGCTTATTTGAAGAAGATAAAAACTCAGAATTAAAAAAAGTGTTTTAACCTTTTTTAAATATCGGCACCGTACTACACGGCTCACCATACATTATTGACTTGACATGTGGTTGCAAAAGGCGCACCAGGTAAGACATCGCAAACGCGGGGTCTGCAATATCGGCGCAACCTTTGATAATGACGCGCTGATCTTTTATTTCATTCGTATCGATCGAGCAAATGGCTTCTTGAATAAGTGCTTTGGTAAGCTCCATTTCAGACCCTACCTGACTGTATACATTTTCCTTCTCCAACGCCGACGTCACGAGCATAAACGCCCAGGTTGGTATAATGGCGTCGGTGCTGCAAAAAATATAGACGGCTTTACCTTGGTATTGCGTCCAGTGGTGGTTCTTGATCCAGTCGCGGAAATCCTTTTCTTTCAAGACCAAGCCCTGCCACAATTGAGCGGCGAGGTCAATACCAACCATTTGTACAGTGGGTTTGTAGTTGGCGAGGTCTAGCTGAATGAGGCCGCTCTCCTTGACTTTATTTCTGATTTCTTCCACGTCCTAAAATTAGTCCTTCTTTTTGTAATCGTAAACAACAATTGTGGGGCTTTGTTGGGGGCTCACTGCTGTTTGCTCATCGGCTAAGGCCATCGCTTCTAATTCGGCGAGCCTTTCGGCTTCGATGGCACGTTTCAAATCTCCTTCAAAATCGGGTGGTTCTATGCCGAGTTCTTTTTCAATTTCATACTGATATTTTGGGCGTTGAGGCCCTTGTTTGCGATAGATGAAGGCCAACACCACCCCCACAATAAGCCCCGAGAGGTGCCCCTGCCAAGAAACCCGAGGCTGCGTCGGAAAAACGCCCCAAATCATGGAGCCATACAGAAAAATGATAAAAAGCGAGAGCGCCTGCAGGGGCAAATAGCCGCGCAAAACACCAGAGGCAAACAGAAACCCGGCGAGCGCATAAATGACACCGCTCATCCCGATGTGTACTGCGCCGTTAGAACCACCAATGAGCCAAAGCAGCGCGCCCGTAAACAGCCAAGACAGCAAAAACACGCGCCAGGCCACCGTTTTGTAGGAGTAAAACAAAAGGCCGAGCAGTAAAAAAGTAGGTAAGCTGTTGTTGAGGATGTGCTTGATGTCGCTGTGCGCATGGATCCAGGGCATCAAGACAATGCCGCGCAAGCCGTTTTGGTCGAGCGCAACGAGCCCATAGCGCTGAAAGTCTGTCGGGAAAATATAATCGGCCCAATACACCAACCACATCAGAATGAGCACCACCAAAGCGGGCCCAAATGACGGCAGCAAGCGAGATTCAAAATAGGGATCTTGACGCATGTTGCTTGCAAGTCAAGTTTTGTGCCATGTGAAAAGGTGCTGCCATAGTGGCATGAAATTCCTAACCCACCCGAAAACTCCCCACCAGCACACCCGTCTCTTTCGACACCATTGCACTGCTTTCAAAAGGGAATTCCAAACTCACCAAGCCGCAGGTTTTGAGTAAAATGAACCCAGCGCTCAACTCGCTTGCTAACTCGCTGATGCCTTCATTGTGGCCAATGAGCAAAATGTCTTCGGGGCTCTGAAGTGCATTGATGATTTTCAAGAGCTCGCCAGCAGACGCCAAGTAGAGTTCGTTGAGAAAAGTAACGGGAACATCCGCAAACAAAGCCTTGATTTGGTCTAAAGTTTGACGCGTGCGCACGGCGCTGGAACATAAAATATGACCCACCTGAAATGGGTTTTGCGTATAAAATTCCCAGAATTCTTGGAGCTGCTCATAGGCCCTCGGCAGCAACTCCCGATCGAAATCTTTACCTGTTGGCGAAATTTGGTTGGTTTTGGCGTGGCGAAGGAGGTGGAGTTTCATGTTAAACTATTTTAGCTTCACCAACTTACTTCCCAAGCCCTCCGAATACAAATTCGCGCCCTCGCAGGTCATGTGGTGCGAGTCGTAGAAGTGCTGTGGGTTCTTGAAAATCGGGGAGCTCATGACCATGAATTTGCGGTAGTTGGGGTCTAGGCGGTACACTTTGCCGAGTTCGGGTGAAATATTCAAAATCAGTTTGGTTCCGTGCTGCTTGCACAACGCTGCGATATCGTGTAGGGTTTCAAAGTCCGCAACGCGCTGGGTTTTGGTGACGGAATCAAAACGGCTGAGGGCGAGGCTGTCCGTGCAGACAAAACCTTTGCCAGTGTACCTGCCGTAGGCTGGGTTACTGACGACGTGGGCTTTGGAGGGAATGATGCGCTTGGTGTAGAAATAGAGGTAGCGCAACAGGAGTTTGGCGTTGGGGTAGCGCAGCACCAGTTGGGTTTTGAGCCAAGGGTGGAGGCGCGAGTTGTAGACGAGGTCATGGGCAGACTCCAGGCCCTCGAGGTCTATGATGTCGGGGTAGATGTCGAGCAGGACGTAGTCTAGTTTGGTTTTTTTGAAGGCGTCTTGGAGCAAAAAGTAGCTGATTTTGGGTGGTTGGCCACTGCTGCCAAAGTTGAACCAATCGATGTGGGTGGCGCTTGAAAGGATATACGGATTGATGTTGCGATAGGCCGTGGAGCTCCCGATGATGAGGCCGCGGGCTTGGGTGGGTTTTTGGTGGGCCCAGCTCTCAAATTCGTCGATGCGCGCAAAGCTACTGCCCCAATGGGTCATGTGGCCGAAGCTTTTTTGCTCTAACTTGAGCGTAAAGTTCGTGGAAAGCGCAATCAAGACGAGCCCGGCTAAGGTCAATATGACAAAAGCGAGTAGGGTTCGGAGGATTTTACGGACAAACTGGCGCATCAGAACTGAAAATAAATGAAAGATTGCTGACTACCAAGTTTGAGCAAGACGGCGAGCGCAAACACAAAGTAAATACCGTTGCGCAAAATGCGTTGAGCGGGCACGCGCAAGCTGCGTTCGTTGTGGCGCAAATACCAGTCGAGCAGTAAGAGTAGGGCCCCCCATGCCACTACGCTCGTGCCTTGAATGCCTCCTGTAGTATTGAATTTGGTGCAAAGCGTTTGGAGGTAAAGCGCAGCACCTGAGAGCGTTTCTGCCCGAAAGAAGATCCACGCGAAGGTGACGAAAGTGAAGGTGCTGAGTAGCTGAAAAAGTTCTTTCCAAGTGGGCAAGATGCGATCTTGAGCCACCACATCAGTGGTATGTTGCCGGTTCTTATTGAGCAAAAGCAAGGGCAAGAAACCGCAGGCGTGTATCAAACCCCAGACAATGAAATTCCAGCTGGCACCGTGCCAAAAACCACTGACTAAAAAGATGATAAACGTATTGCGGATGGCTTTGGCCTTCCCGTTTTTGGAGCCCCCGAGCGGAATATAGAGGTAATCTCTGAACCAAGACGAGAGCGAGATGTGCCAACGGCGCCAAAACTCGGCGAGGTCTCGAGAGAAGTAGGGGAATTTGAAGTTGCTCAGCAGTTCAAAGCCAAAGAGTTTGGCGGTGCCGAGCGCAATATCGGAATAGCCCGAGAAGTCTCCGTAGATCTGAAAGCTAAAACCGATGGCACCTAAAATTAGGGTAATGGAGTTGAGTTCGCCCGGGTTTTGGTAAATCTGATCCACGATACCGGCAAGCGTATCGGCAATCACGACTTTCTTGAACAAACCCCATAAAATCAATCTACAGCCCTCGAGTGCCTGTTGATACCTGAAAATCCGGGCTTTTTGTACTTGTGGCAATAAGTGGTTGGCTCGCTCAATGGGGCCTGCCACCAACAAGGGAAAGAAACTCACAAACACGGCGTAGTCCACAAAATTGCGAACAGGCTTTTGCTGCCCGCGGTAGATGTCAAAAACATAAGACATCCCGTGAAAGGTATAGAAGGAAATTCCGATGGGTAAGGCCACTTGCAGCAGCACGGGGTTGGTATGCAAACCCAACAATTCCAATCCTTCTTGAAATTGGAGCGCAAAGAAATTGTAGTATTTGAAAACGGCGAGAATACCGAGGTTATTGACAATACTAAGCCACAAAAAGAGTTTGGCTTTTTTGCGATCGGTCGAGGTCACCCAAAAGCCGTAGGCGTAGTCTAGGGCAGTGCTGAGCATGAGAAGGCCCATGAAGGCCCAACTCCACCAGCCGTAAAAGAAGTAGCTGGCCACCAAAATGAGGGCGTTTTGCCACTGCAAAGATCGGTTCAATACAAACCAATACAGCGCAAAAACGAGGGGCAAAAACAGAAAGAATTCGAACGAATTGAATAACATCTAGCCCAAAATTAGCAATTATAAGCTCGGGTTGAGCAGCTTGAGCTTTTCGATGTCGTTGAAGATAGGAAGCGTGAGGTGCTGTTCGAGCAGCATGAGGTGTTCTATGCGGTGGCAGTCTGAGCCCAAAAAGTCTACGAGGCCTTTTTGAATGAGTTCTTCGGCCATTTTTCTGACGCCCGGCCCGTAGTGGCCCGTAAGTGAACCTAAATTGACTTGAATTTTGATGTTGCGCTCCCGGAGTTGCTCCACTTTTTCAAAGTTGCCGTGGTAGTAAGGGTAGCGCTCAAAATGTGCCAACACCGGAACATAGCCCGCCACCTGCAGCTCAAAAAGCGCTTGGGATTCGTATTGGCTGGCGTGCAGCATACTGTATTCCATCAACACATAATTGTGGCCAAAACTCAATATGTCTTTGGCTTTTATTTTAGGCAACAGCGTTTCGTCGCAGTAGTATTCTGCAGCGGCCTCGAGCTCAATGGGAATTTGCAGCCTTTTGATTTCAGCCTGTACTTCAGCCAAACCCGTTAAAATGATTTCAGAAGTATTGGGGTGCACCTCGCCAAGGATATGCGGGGTGGTGATCACTTTTCGGTAGCCCAGTTGTGCAAATTTGTTGAGCATAGCAATGCTGTGCTCCATGGTGGGTGCGCCGTCGTCTATGCCCGGAATGAGATGCGAATGCATATCTGCAACCAATTGACTTAAGTCAAATGGTGTTGATCGTTTTTTGGGCCCGAAAAGAGATTTGAGGATGCTCATGATTACCTCCCAAGATACATATGATTGTAATAATCTTGATACGCGCCGCTGGTTACTTTCTCTACCCAAGCTTGGTTGGCGAGGTACCAGTCTACGGTGTGCTCGAGTCCTTTTTCAAAGGTGATGGAGGGTTTCCAGCCGAGTTCGGTTTCGAGTTTGGTGGCGTCAATGGCGTAGCGCTTGTCGTGGCCGGCGCGGTCGGTGACGTAGGTGATGAGTTGTTCGGAGCTGCCGGTGGCGCGCCCGAGTTTGCGGTCGAGGAGGCTGCAGAGGAACCTGACCAGCTCGATGTTGGTCCATTCGTTGAGGCCGCCGACGTTGTAAGACTCGCCGAGGCGCCCGTTGTGGAAAATGGTATCGATGGCGCTGGCGTGGTCTTCTACCCAGAGCCAGTCTCGGATGTTGTCGCCTTTGCCGTAGACGGGCAGGGGCTTTTCATTGACGATGTTGTGGATCATCAGTGGAATGAGTTTTTCTGGGAAATGATGCGAGCCGTAGTTGTTGGAGCAGTTGCTCATCTTGACGGGCAAGCCGTAGGTGTGGAAATAGGCGCGCACGAAGTGGTCCGACGACGCTTTGGAGGCCGAATACGGGCTGCGCGGGTCATAGGCGGTTTGTTCGGTAAAGAGGCCTTCTTCGCCCAAACTGCCATAAACTTCGTCTGTCGAAACATGATGAAAAACATGCCCAGCTTCATTTTGCCAGGCAGCGCGTGCCGCTTCTAATAAATTGACCGTACCTACCACGTTGGTCAGTACAAACTCCATGGGGCCTTCAATAGAGCGGTCTACGTGGCTCTCTGCCGCCAAATGGATCACGTCGGTGATGTGGTGCTTTTCAAAAATGGCTTTCAGCGCTGCGGGGTCGCAGATGTCGGCTTTCTCAAAGCGGTAGTTGGGGGCGTCTGCTACATCGCTGAGGTTTTCGAGGTTGCCCGCGTAGGTGAGTTTATCGAGGTTCACGATGAGGTAAGCCGGGTAGTTGCGCACCATTCTTCTCACCAAGTGCGAACCAATAAAACCTGCGCCGCCCGTAATGAGGATGTGTTTTTGAAAGTTAGTCTCCATGTTGTGAGTTGTTAAGTAGACTGCAGCGCTTTCCATTCTTCAAAGGAAGGGAGTAAAGTGTCTTTTTCTGAAAGCACTAATTCATTTGTTGGCAACTGCCAATCGATTGCGAGTTGTGGGTCGTTGTAAAGGATTCCTCCTTCATGAGCCTTGCTGTATAGGTTGTCTACTTTGTAAGCAAAAACGGCTGTTTCGCTCTGTACAACAAATCCATGGGCAAAGCCCCTCGGGATAAATACTTGCTTTTTGTTTTGATCGTTCAAGACGATGCTCAAATGCTGCCCAAATGTAGGGGAGTCTGGGCGTAAGTCCACGGCGATGTCTAGTACTTCGCCCTGTAAAACCCTCACGAGCTTGGCTTGTGCAAAAGCACCGCTCTGAAAGTGCAGGCCGCGCAACACACCTCTCGAAGATTTAGATTCGTTGTCTTGGATAAACTGGGTCGGTGCCACGTGAGCAGCAAACCAAGCTTGCTGGTAGCTTTCCATAAAGTAGCCCCTTTGGTCTTCAAAAACCGTAGGTTCAATGACAACGAGGTCGGCAATTGAGGTGGGCGTTAGTTTCATTTTTTATGTCATAAAGACCAATACTCAAGGTCAGTAACTTGCCCGCGGTAAATGCCCTTGACATCTACAAAAACGCCCTTGCCATCTTTGAGTAAAGACTTGAAGTAGGCTTCGTTGTAGTTCATGTATTCGCGGTGGTTGACCGCAAGAATAATGGCGTCGTAGTCTGAGCGCAGGTTGGTGGTGAGGCCAATGCCGTATTCGTGCTCCATTTCTGAGGAGTCGGCATGGGGGTCAATGACGTCTACATTGATTTGGAAAGACTGGAGTTCTTTCACGACGTCAATTACTTTTGAGTTGCGGATATCCGAAACGTTTTCTTTGAAGGTAGCGCCCATCACGAGCACGTGCGCTTCTTGGATCATTTTGCCTTGGGCAATGATTTTTTTGGCGGTTTGCTTGCCGATATAAAAGCCCATGGAGTCATTGACATAGCGACCAGAGTTGATGACCTTAGAGTGGTAGCCCACTTGCATGGCTTTGTGCAC
>JACCDM011189096.1_pt1 | contig 23019 bp, 20 predicted proteins | sample 7445851 | NCBI WGS metagenome assembly JACCDM01 (sample SAMN15323438, study PRJNA562643) | freshwater metagenome | isolation source: river surface water | place: USA:Blue River Watershed | collected 2017-08-16
AATGCTGGTCGAGTGCTTTTTCGAAGTCGACGACCGATTTGGCGCGCGCTTCGGGCTGATCGAGACCAATCGTTTTGAAGAACTCGCCGGCGAGGACTTCGAGATCCCGAATGGCTTCCGGATTTTCGTAATAGCTGCGCTCGGGGAAGGAGCGAACATCCAAGTCAAAGAGCACGTCTTCCCAGCGCGGATCGTCTTGGTTAGGAATCGTTTCGTAGGTCACAAAGCCCCGTTCGGGACGATCGATTCGCGAGGCTAGGAGTTTACGGAAATCGGAAAGCGTCTGGATGGAGGTGATCTTGGCAATTTCCTGCTTCACCAGCTCTCGCTCTTCTTGTTTTCCCGCCTCTTCGTTCATGCAGGCACCATAGACGTCGCGAATGGCGGTGGCGCGCTCACTGAGCTGGGACATTCCGGGAAGCGCCTTCAGGTACTGCTGTTTGGCGTAAAGAAGCCGCTCGCGTGAGTCGCCAAAGCTAAAGGTATGGCCTTTTCGGTCCTCGCGCAGTTTGAAGTTCGCTACGGCTTGATGACAGGCAAACTCGTAAAAATTTTCGCAAGGCGGGTGGGCTTCAGAAACTGGAAATTCGCGGCGCTCGGGAAACTCGGAGCCTTGAAGTAGCTTCTCGCGGCTGATGGGGTTCTCAGCAGCCAACGCAAGGGTTCCAAGAAGGGGGAGTCCAGCCAGCCAGAGTTTTTTCATGCCCCCGAGTATTGACTGAAACGGGTCGGAAGGAAACAGGATCGAGTCTTGATTTTCAGACAAAAAACGAAGGGCCAAAGATCCAGCTTTCGCCGGCTCAGGCCCTTCGCTGGGCCTCTCCAGGCCCTTTTCCCAGTCCGGTCAGATGCCTCGCTTTGGGGGCGAGGAATCCTTACGGATTTGCTCCGGGAACCATCTGCGGCACAGTCTCGGTGGACTGCTCCGTCTTGGTTTCTGTTTTCTTTTCTACGGTTCCTGCTCGGGATTTCCGTCGCTCTTTCATCCCTTCCATCATTTCCATACGGTGCTCACGCAGGGGCTCGCGGCATTCGTCCTCTGCTTTGCCGGACTTCAGGCAGTCGGCCACTTCTTGGTGAACCTGAGCCATGTGCTCATGGTGGGTTTGCAATTCGCTTCGGGTCATCGACTTCCAGGCGGCACCCTTAGCGGCATAAGAGGCCATCGGCAGTGCGAGGGCCAGGACGGGCAGGAACCATGTGATTTTTTTCATGCCTTCCCAGAAAGCAGGATTCAGGCCGAAGACGGCGAGCGTCTAACCCTTTCGTCTGCGGAAACCCAGGGTCATGAACTCTGAAGCAAAGACTCCAAAACGTCCCACGCTTGGTGGAGTTCTTGATCCGAAGAGCAATAGGGAGGAAGCAGGTAGAGCGTGCTGCCCAGTGGGCGAATTAAGACGCCGCGCTCAAGTGCAGCGGCATAGAGTTTTCGCGAAAGATCCGAACCATAAGCCGCGCCACCCGGGTGCTCTACGGCTCCCAGAGTTCCCAAAGATCTTGGATTTTTTCCGAGTCCCTTCTCGCGAATTTGCGCGATTCGTTCTGCAGTCAGTGCGGTGATTTCGCGAATTCGTTTTTGAGTTTCCGGTTTCTGAAGAAGTTCCCACGAGGCGAGGGCAGCGGCACAGGCGGTTGGATTGCCTGTGTAGGAATGCCCATGCAGGAAAGCTTGGCTCAGGTCGCGAGATTCAAAGGCCTGGAAAATTTCGTCCGTCGCCAAGGTGACTGAAAGAGGTAAGAAACCTCCGGTCAAGCCTTTCGAGAGGCAGACCAAATCGGGAGCGACTCCGGCGTGTTCGAAAGCAAAGAGCGGCCCGGTGCGGTGAAAGCCCGTCATGACCTCATCAGCAATGAGGAGGGTTCCCGAATTTTTAGCCAGGAGTGAAAGCTCTTTCAGGAAATCAGCCGAGTAGAGGCGCATGCTGCCGGCCCCTTGAAGGAGCGGTTCGAAGATGACCGCAGCGTAGGGCGAATCAGACGTGAGGAGTGCGCGCGCAGCCGCAAAATCGTCAGGATCGATGAAGTCCACTGGCACCAGCAGATCTTTGAAGCGAATGTGGAATCCTTCTGGCTCACTGACCGACATCGATCCCCAGGTGTCACCGTGGTAGCTATTTCTCAGGGCCAGGAGTTTTCTCTTCGATGTACGGCCAATATTGCCCTGGTATTGAAGGGCGAGTTTCAGTGCGATCTCGACTGCGGTCGATCCGTTGTCTGAAAAGAAAGCGCGACCGAGGTTCGTTCCGCGAACCTTCGCGGCATCGACTAAAGTTTTCGCCAGGCGAGCCGCCGGCGCGTGGGTAAAGCCTGCGAAAATGACGTGCTCAAGCGTGCGTGCTTGCGCCGCAACGGCTTGAGCGATTTCCTGACGTCCGTGGCCATGGATGTTTACCCACCAGCTGCTGATTCCATCAAACACGCGACGACCATCCTCGAGCTCGAGCCAAGGTCCTTGAGCGCGTTGAACAGGAAGAGGGGTGGCCTCAAGTCCGTGCTGCGTAAATGGGTGCCAAACGTGGCGCTGGTCCAGTTCCGAGATACTTAAGGCGGGGGCTGTCTCCGTGAAGTGACGCTTGATCCGCTCGGGCAATCTGAAATCTTGATTCAGTCGCGCCGTGCCGCCTTCCCAGGGAAGGCGTCCGAGAATTTCTACGCCTCCTCCAAACTCTTCTAGGACTTCTTCGAGGCCCGGATCCTCAGGACCGTTCAGGAGAATCCCCAAGACTGGAATGCCTCGGTTTCGACAAGCTTCCAGCGACAGAAGCGTGTGATTGATGGTGCCCAGTCGAGTTGAGCTGACTAAAATCACGGGAAGCTTCCAGCGAGCGACCCAGTCTGCGAGGTTCTCCTGCTCATTCATGGGAACCAGCAAGCCGCCAGCACCTTCAACGATCCAGGCTGGTTCGTCCGAAAGGTGGTTCCAGTGCTTCTGAACGGATTCAAAATCGAGGCGCTTTCCCTCGGCCTTTGCGGCGCGGTGAGGCGCTGCAGGAAGCTTCAGTGAGTGGGCGGGTCTTTCGATCCGGCACGATGCCGCAGTTCCAAGAAGCGTGCGAACGGTTTCGCAGTCATCATCGTCCCCGGTCTGCACTGCTTTGAAATAGCCTGAGTTGAAACCTGCTTGGGACAGTGCAAAAGCCAGGTGGGCCGAAGCGTGGGTCTTTCCAATTCCGGTATCGGTGCCGGTCACAAAAACGGCGCGTTTCATGGTGAAGGGGGTTTACCAAAAATGACCCATCCCATGAATAAAAAGGTCCGATAGGCCGGAATTAGGCGCTTTGAGGAACTTGGGGCGACGGGGGAGCGTTCCACGCTCGCTCCAAAAGCGTGAGAGAACTTCTCAAAAAGGGAAGCCAAGCATCCGGGTTTCCCAAAGTCAGCCAGTTTGCATCTTGTGCGAGGGGGGCTTCGACGCAGACAGCGCCCGAGTTTCTCAAGTCTTCCCGAATGCTCGTCGGAACGGAGATCCGACGCCCGCTGACCAGTCCTGCTGACGCGAGAATCCAAACCGCATGGCCAACCGCGAGAATGGGCTTTCGCTGGCTTTGGAAGTCGCGAACCAGCGCCAGGGCGCGAGCGTCGTTTCTCAAGGTGTCACAGCTCAAGGGGCCTCCTGGTAGGACGAGGGCTTGGTAATCCTCGGCTCGGGATGAATCGAGCGGTTGGCAGGAGAGTAGGGTTTCGCCCGGCTGAATGCCGACCAACCCGTGGGCTTCGCTTCCTGAGCAAACGACCTGAAAGTCGGCTCCGCGTCCTGTGAGGGCGCGCCTCAGGGTTTCTAGATCGGTTTGACTAAAGCCATCAGCAATCAGAGCGAGGATCGGGAAATCGCGCAGGGAGGGCAACATGGGGAAAATCCTCCGGTTGGACCTCAGTCGGGCTTCATCAATTATGCCAGAGGAAAATCTCGGTAAGCCCGAGCTTCGAGGATGTGCTGGGCAAGCGGCTCACGAGATTCATCCCAAGCTGCAAGCGTCAGAGCTAAGCGCAGAATTTTGTGACGATCACGGTAGCTTTGGCGTCCGAGAGTATCGATTTCCTTTTTGAGCGCTGGGTGCTGCTCGAGAATGGCTTCGAGGTTCTGTGCGGAGATCCGTCCAGGGAGTTCGCACCATTGGGAGCGAAGCGCGGTACGCGTTCGGGCAACGCGCACTGAAAGGGACAGGGCTTCAGGCTGAGAGGCCTCAAACGAGCGTCGATGGGGAGCAGGCACGCGTGCGACGAGGTCGATTCGGTCGAGCACGGGGCCGCTGAGTCGTTCGACGTAAGTCTTTCGCTGCAGCGGCGTACATCGGCACTCCTGGCGAAGGCTCTCTTGGCTTCCGTCCCACCCCCCGCAGGGACAGAGGTTTCCCGTCGCAGCGAGTTGGAACTGAGCAGGAAATTGCAGCGAGCCTTGAGCGCGAGTCAAATTCACTCGGCCGGTCTCTAGGGGCTCGCGGAGCACTTCGCGGCTATCTCGTGACCATTCGGGAAACTCGTCCGCATGCAGGATGCCGCCGTGTGCGAGGGCGAACTCGCCCGGACGAATTCCGCCAGCGCTGATCGACCCAACGAGTGCCGATGGCTTCACTTGCGACGAAACGCGCCGAAGCGGGGCGCGTAAAACGCGGTCTTGACTCGAAGAATTCGGTGAAAGGTCCTCCATCAGCAGCTGCATGGCTTGAACTTCAGCGGTGGGAGGCTCGTTGAGGTGAAGGAGCCACTCCAAGGCAGTACTTTTTCCGCTGCCGCGAGAGCCCAGCAGGATCAGGTGGTGGCCCCCGCTCGAGGAAACGCCAATCACACGCTCGAGCCAGGGATCGAGCCTGAGAAGCGGGGAGTCGGTCGACGATTCAGGGGGAGGAATGTCGGAAACCCTCAGTGGCCAATCCACGACGCCCTGTCTCACTGAGTGAAGGGCCTCCCAAGCGCTGGGAAGGTTGTGTGCAAGTTGAAGGGAAGGAAACGGACTCGAGAAAGCCTGGCTACGATGAAGTGCTAAAAGCTTCTCCCGCTTTTCGGGCGTCAGGGCACTTTTGGGAAGGATCACGCGGCCAATGCCGTGGGACCAGGCTGCGTGAACGGCTCGTAATTCTTGCCCTGCTGGATGGAGTCTTCCGTCGAGCCCAAGTTCGCCCCAGGCCACCACGGGTTGCGTCCGTTTTTCGGACGAAGCGTCCAGAATTCCGAGCGCCATGGGTAGGTCTAAGCCCGTTCCTCTTTTCTTGATGCTGGCCGGGGACAGATTCACGATCACGCGCTTTTTCGGGAACTCAAACCCCGATGCTGAAAATGCGGCGCGAACCCGCTCACGCGCTTCACTGACCTCTTGCGAGGGAAGTCCCACGATCTGAATCGAGGGAAGTTGAAGGCTTGTAGATACCTCGATGCTCTGCAGTTCAGGAATGAGAGAGTGGTTCAGCGGCGCTCGAATCGTGCTCATGAATCCGATGGGGATGCAGAGCGAGTGCCAGTTTCTATTCTTTGTAGAATTCCAGGAGGGCTAATCGGACTTTTTCGTCATGGCCTCTTTTGCGCGAATCAGGGCTTCCGCAAATTTCTGGGCGTCTTTCCATTCCCGAGTTCCTGGACGACCCACCTGATCGGGGTGGTAGCGTTTCATCAGTTCCCGAAACGCTCGCTGAATTTCTTTCGGGCTAGCGTCGATGGAAACTCCCAAGATTTCGTGCGGCTCACCATCGATCCGAAATCCAGGGAGTTCGAGGGGTCTTTGTTTCCGAGACGACTCAGAAGCGGAAGAGCGATTCGCTTTTTGCGCAGGCTTCTTCACTCGATCAGCTTCCCGGACCTTGAAGCGCGATTCAGGACTTTTCAGTTTTCGAAAGAAGACGAAAATAAGGGCGACTAAAACTCCCAAGATCAAAGTTTGAGTTCCCAAAAAAAGCGAAGCTTTTCCGGAAAGGGAAGGCGGAGTCGAAGGAGGGGATTCGGTTTCGTTTTGCATTCGTTTCGGAAGAGGGGCTTTCTTTCAGGTTGGCACGAGCATTGCCCCGACCTCAAGCAAGATGCGAGGCGGGAAGTGGAGGATCTTTTTTGCCGTATTTTGCGGCGTTTGGCTCGGCGGTAACTCCCATGCTCATGCTGGAAGGTCGGCCCCTCGAAAGGTGGAGTGTCCCCAGCTTTCGGGTTGGGCAAGATTAGGAAGTTCCTCTGGGTGTCGCCTCAGGTTTCGCTGGCCTGAGCGTGAAGCGAGTGTTTGTTTTTCGGAAACAGCTGCGTTGGCTTGGTTGGAGACGGACGAGAGTTGCTTTCAAGGGCGCTGGAAAGTTCGCTCGGCGCCTGCCGTTGGATTTGGCTGGAATCGATCCAAGAGATCCGACCTCCTGTTTCTGGCTGAGTTTCAGTCTCCCCATGCTAGAGAATTGCCTTCGCGAGAAAATCTTTTTCTTTGGCTGAAGAAACCCATCGAGCGCCTTCGGTTTCGTCTCTCGGTGCTTTTGGAGCGGGAGGATCGTTCAGGCGCTCTGAGAAGCCTTCTTTTGGGTCAAAGTGCGGGAGATACTGCGGCAGTCCTTCGTGAGCTGGGCCATGTGCACGTGATGACGGCAACGGGGATTCACCTTTATGCAGCAGCCCGCTGGTCGGAGAAAGTGTGGCAGTGGGGGCTTGCGCGCTTTTCCTTCGGAGCCTCGTTTCAGGTTCAGCGAGGAGCACGAATTGGGGCGCGCCTGCTTTGGTTTTGGCTCTGGATTTTGGCAGGTGCGCGGCCTGGAATGCTGCGCCCACTTTGTGTGGTCTTTTTGCGGATGGGCGCTGAGACGCTGGGGCTTCGTTGGCGAGCCTGGGCGCCCCTTTTCTTGTCCCTAGTGCTGGACCTTGGTGTGGCGCTATTTTGGAGTTTCCTGGGGCGACCAGACGCTTGGGCTCCCGGGCGTTGGCTTTACGCAGGAGCGGTTGGGGGTGGCCTCTTGGCGCTTGAGTTGGTGCGGGGGCGTGGGGCTTGGATTGAACACTTGGCCTTAGCCGTGGGTTCTTGGGCGCTGGTTGCGCCCGCTGAAGCATTTCTTCGGGGGTGGGTGGCGCCCGGAACTCCAGTTTGGAGTTTGATTGAGATCCCGATTTTGGGGTCTTTGGTTTATCCGCTTTCGATTTTGATTTCTGGGACACTCGCTTTCGATTGGCTGGAACTTTCAAGATGGCTTGCGCGAGGTCTTGGGGAAGGCGTGAGCTTAGTTCTGGAGGGTGTCGCTTGGCTCTCGATGAGTGAGCCGGGTTGGCTCTGGCTCGTTTCTCCGCTTTCATTGCTCGGGGGAGTGGCCGTCTCCGCTTTGCTTTGGGGGCGCTCTTTGCGAGCGAGCCTCCTAGTTGCTGCTCTTCTGGGTCTGGGTAGAGGCACCACTCTTTTTTTTTCCTCTGTGCCTCCTGCGCCCCCGGTGTTTCTTCAGCGATTGGTGCAGCTGGATGTGGGTCAAGGCGATGCGGCTTGGTTAGAAAGTTCAGACGCGCTGGGGCGTTCGAGAAGGATCGGCTTTGTGGATGTCGGGGGACCACGCGCTTGGCGAGAAGCTTTAGCGTGGGAGTGGCTCGGGAAAAATCAGGTGAAGAAGATCGATTACGTCCTACTCACTCACCTCGACCAAGATCACGCGGGCGACTTGGAAACATGGGCGAGTCGAATTCCGATTGGCTGCGTGACGACCTCCCGAGTTCAGTGGAATTCTCCTCGGGGAATCAAACTAGCCGAGCGCTTAGCGGCTGCCGGGGTGCGGGTTCATTCGGTCGAAGAGGACTTGGGACGTCCTTCCGTTGAGCGCTGTTTTCCGTTTGTTGCTTTGCCGCCGCTCGATGCGAAGGCATCTCGGTCCAAGCGGGTTCTCGCCAATTTTGGAATGACGGGAGTCTGGGTTCCCTTCCCAGAAGGAGGTGGCTACTTGAACTTGGGCGACGCCGATTCGGAACAGGAAACTCGCTTTCTTCGAGACTTTCCAAAAGAGGTCCAGAGCGCTTCCATTTTCAAGCTCAGTCATCACGGCTCGAGGACCTCGAGTTCGCCTGAGCTTCTTCGGGCCGTGCGCCCGAAGCGGGTTTGGTTATCTTCTGGCGTGGGAAATCCGCATGGGCATCCGCACCCGTGGGTCCTTTGGAATCTCTTCCAAGCAGGCTGGGGAGCATTCCTTGAGAGAACCGATCGAGTGGGATCGCTCGAATGGAAACGCTGACGCATACCGAACAAAGTTGCTCGCTGGCGAGACGTCCTAAATGGAGAAATTTGGGGTTGAAAACTCGTGAAAATTGCGGGGAAATGACCCCATGTGGGCGGGTTGGGTGAAATCGCGTGTTTCTGTTCTTTGGGTTACGGGATTAGCGCTGATGCAGCCCTCGTGTGGCGGGTATCAGTTCATTGGCCAGGTGGATGAAGTCGCGCACTCGGTGGGCGATGCTTTAGCGAGTCTCGATGAGATGCTGGTCGTCAGCGGAGCGGCTCTCAGTTCTCCTGGGCTCTTTCATAGTGAGCATGGCGAGGAAGAAACGGATCTGACTGGGCCTGAGCGCTTATCTTGTCTTCAGACCACGCCGCTCACTGCAGTGAGTTGTTCTTCAGGGATCCGCACCTGGACTCTCGATGGCGAGTGCTCGAGCGGACTTCGGACGGCGCTAACGGGGACGGTGACGTTTCGGTATTCGGCCAACGACTGCGGGATGGGGACCGTGGGTACCTGGGTGACCCGCCAGCCGAGCTATCTCCAAACTGGAAAAAAAATGGGCGAGTTGATCGCCTCTTCCAGTGCTCAAGGCCAAGTCTTAACAAAGACTCCTGCAGGCTATGACTTCGTCATTCAGGATCTGGAGCGTCTGTTTTACTGGCCGGATAACGAAGGCAATTACCCGATGAGTGTATCGACGCCGTCGTCCTGGATCATCACGGGAGGACAGGATCGAAGCTCGCGAGTGGTGACTTCGGGCTCGCTTCGTTTAGTGCAGCATCGCTTGGGCTGGACGGCGAATGTCGCGATCACTTCGCCGTTAGTTTTTTCTTCGACCTGCAACTGCGCCGTTTCGGGCACCCTGACGGGCGCGGTGACCGGCGAAGAAGAAGACGATCAGCTCGAGGTCGAAATTCAGTCCTGCGGCGTAGCGTTGATTCGCGAGCATGGAATGCACTCTTTCCGTGTGAAGCTCGATCGCTGTGCGCCGGTAAATTGGTAATTTTCCTTTAATAACAAGATTTTGGGTCTGTTTTCGACGAGGCGGCGGGCGAGTGAAATAACCCTGTCAATAGACTACTAATTTAGTAAACTATTGTTTGAGGGTCATTCTTGGGGTCGTCTTTTTTCGGATCGCTTCGGTCCAAGTGGAATCAGTGTCTGACTGTCGGGTGGCTCGCAGGAATTGCGGTGCTGGCCGGACCGGGTTGCGCCATGCAGGCGGAAGACGAGTCCGTGGCGCGCGTCATGGACCGTGTGGTTCCGGCAGACCAGCGGGGAACGCTGCCCTATCAGTGGGCAGCACCTCAGATCCCTTTCCATGTGGTTCAAGGCACCGGCGCGCAGCCGGACGTGGGTAGTTTTAGCGAAGTGGAACTACGGGCGATTCGTGATGCCGCGCAAGCCTGGAATGCCCACCTTTCGGTGGCGCAAGGGGTGAACGGCCTTGGACTCGACTCGGGTGGCCTCAGGGTCCTCGCTTCATCAGCCCCTGCGATTTCTGCTTCGCAGCTTTGTACTTCGCAGACTGCGATTCAAGGTTCGTCCTGGCGTCCTGGAGCATCGATTGCTGTCTATAAGCGCACGGCTTGGCCGTATGGCGGTGCGACTAATGCCATCGCCATCACCACGAAATGCAGTCTGGACGGTTCGCCTCGAAAGCAGCTCCAAAACGCGATGATCGAGGTGAATTGGGATTATTACTTTGTCTCCCAAGCTTCGCGTGGGCGAAGCGGCGTCACTCAAATTCCTGATCTCAAGTCCGTCATCCTTCACGAGATGGGACACTTGTTCGGTCTTGAGCATTCCTGCGAAGTCCAAGCAGGAGTCGGAATTCCTGGATGCAATTCTTCGAGCCTACCGTCCGATTACTTTTACGCGCTGATGTATCCAGCTTTTGGGTTCAGCGGAACCTCGTCGACTCGACAAGGCGAAGTAAAGGGCATCCGCGTGAACGATCAGGGGCGAGCCAACTGCCTCTTTGGAGATGGCCGCTAAGAGGCCTTCGGCGCTAGCTCAGGTCGCGGGTGAGTAGAATCATCTGGATGTCGGGAAAGCGCGCCGTGATGCTGTAGCCGTGCTTTCCGTAAAGGCGAATGAGGGGAAGATTTGTCTCAGATGTGGCAGTAACCGCCCGGTTGAGCCCGTGTTTTTTTATCCAGTCCTCGCCGGCGAGGAGGAGTTGGTCGGCCACTCCCATTCGTCGGGACTCTATTTCCACATAGGTGGTAGAAAAGAGTCCGTGCTGGGTGCCGTCCTCGCTTTTCTCGACTCGGACAATCGTATGTCCCAGGATTCGCTCATCGACGGAAGTGGCTAAAAGAACGGCTGCGCTACTTTGTTTGGGGTCCAGGTGAAATCGAACCCGATCTTGAAGCCACTCCAAAGTGTACATGGCCTCTCCGCGCTCTTTTCCCAGCACTTCCACCAGGGTCTCTCGCATGCGTCTGGCCACGAGCTCGATTTCAGCCTGAGAAAGCGGGTCGATCGGGCGAATGCGAATATGAGCCTTAGCCACGATCTTCGAGGAGTCCGCGTGCTCTGAGGAGCTGATAAGCCGGCTCGTTCGCGTAGACCGAGGGGACGAAATTCACATAGCCAGACAGCAGACGCATGAGCGTATTTTCTCGCTCGACCAGCAGCGAGGGCTTCCCGTTTTTCGAGACCACTTTGACAGGATCGCGCTCGAGATAAAGATTCTCGCTTTGGCGACGTTTCACAATGTGGCTCAGTGGGCGCGTGAAGACCACGTCGCGCTCGGGGATGTCGGCTAATAGCCATTCTTTTCCCGTGCCGTGCTTTTCTAAAATTCGCTGAAACTCTTCGACCTTTTTCTCGATCTTCAGGACGCGCGCTTCGCGTTCCTTGGAGTCGCTGGCATCTTCGATCATGCGGTGCTCGAAAAGCGCATGGCGTACGGTCTTGGGCGGCTTTCGGTAAAGCAGCATCTCCACCTGTTCGTTCACGGCGGGATCATCGATCAGGTGGTGCAGTCGAGCGTCCTGGCAGCGCTGCATGAAGTACATGTCGTTCCACCAGAAGAAACGCTCGTCCCGCTTTTCGATCATCTCGAGCAGGTCTTGGAATTGGTGGATCAGGTTGTGCTCAAGAAGGGCTTTGGCGACGTGCGTGCTCATCACGTCGAATTTTGCGGAAGCCTGATTCTTGATGACCTGGCTGTACCAGCTGTAGCGGGAAATCAGGAAGTCCTCGACCGCGTGAATCGCGTTCTCACGCACGCCAAAAGCGACCTGACCGTTCCCGGCATCATAAGTCACCAGGTTTGCGAGTAAGTACTCGCGGTCAAACATCCCGTATTTAATGCCGGTGTAGTGAGCGTCCCGCATCAGGTAGTCCATGCGGTCGGCATCGAGATCCGAATGCATGAGCTGGTTGGCGAACAGATAAGGGCTTTCCCCTTTGATGATGTCCGAGATGGTCTGAACGTCGAAACCGTAGTGCTCCAAGATGTGCGTGATGCCGCCCTCGAAGCGCGTGTTCTTGATGATGAACGAGCCCAAGTGTTCGTGGCTGTTCGGAAGGTTTTTGGCACGGCCCTTTCGAGTCCCGTTCTTTCGGTCGAGAGAAGGCGAGCGAGCGTCGTTTCCGTGCCGGATGTAAGCGTATTCGACCGCGTGGCTAAACGGGGCGGTGCCGATGTCGTGAAGCAGTGCAGCAATCCGGAGGCTTTTATGAAGCATGGCCTGCGGATTAGTGGCCCGGGGATCAAAAAGCTCGCTGTCGGGAACCGCAAGGCCCAGCGAGTTCAGCATCTGGTCCATCGAGTGCATCACGCCGATGACGTGCGCGAAGCGGTTGTGTTCGGCGCCTGGGAAGATGTAATTCGCAAAGCCAAGCTGCCGGATCCAGCGTAGGCGCTGGAAGAACGGAGAATTGATGATCTTCTCTTCCCATTCGGTGATGGGAATGAAGCCGTACATGACGTCGTAGATGATGCGAGAAGTGCGAAGCGGACGGCGTGTGGGAGTGGCCAAGGGTGGTTCATCCCTCCTGAGTGAAAGTGTAACACGGGCCCGGGCGGGGCCAAGGCGAGGTTGGTCGACTTAGCTTTCGAACCAGCCCTGGCTCATTTCCAGGATCGCCGCGAGCCTGCGTGCGTCGCGTACCGAGCCAGGCTTGAGGAAGACGTAGGTTTCACACCCCTGGACGGCGGGATCGCCTTCTTCGCCAATCTGCCAGAACCGCTGGGTGGCGAGGTGAGGGCGCAAGAGCGCGTCCCAGGCCTCGACCGTGCGGGTACCTCGGTGGGCCCTTATCCAGGGGCGAATGAGTCGGAGGGGCTTTGATTCGGCCCCAGGGAAAGTAGCCCTGTCGAGGAGCCTTTTAGCCCAGGCCAGATCCCTGGGCTGAGGCGCCGGAAGGGGGCTAGGGAGAAGGTCCCAAAGGCCGGGCTTGGGCGTTTTTTCGGTGGGGGGAGGTTTCATTTCGCGTTGATTAGTTTATCAGATCGGTCCGCAATCAAAAGGCGTGTTTCCCTTCCGTCTGCGGGTGTTCCTGGGGTTTGAAAGGTTTTGAGTGTGATCCGTCGACTCGGCATCCTCCTAGTTTTGGCCTTGTGCGCAGGCGGCCCTGCGTCTGGGGCGAGCGAAGGGCCGGAGCCCACTCAAGAATGCGTGAATCGACAGCTTTTGGGCTATTTGGAAGCCATCAGCGCTTTAGATCGAGTGGTGGCCAAGCCCACAGTGGGTGTCGAAGTCGAAGGCTATTTACCGTCGCATGAGTCGTGGATTCCGGGGGAGGCCCGGCTCAGGTTCAGAGACCAGATGCATGACGCTATTTTTTCAGCCCTTCCCAAGGGAGCTCGGGTCAAAAGCGAGCAGATGAAAAAGGGCGATAGCGGTCTTTATAACTTTACTTACACTTACGAAATTCAAGGTCGGAAGCACACCTGGAAACTCATTGGGGATTCTTCTCTCGACTCGACGGGCGATTGGGAAGGTTCTGAGGTGGTTTCGCCTGTTTTGGATTTGTCGCCTGGGTCGCCTGATTTAGATATTTACACTTCAGTCATGCATGAGCTCAAGTACCGGGGTTTCAAGCCGGATCCTCAAAGTGCCGGAACCCACGTTCATGTGGGAATGCCCGAACCTCAGGTTCTCGAGTTGGGTGTGATCGCGCGTCTGTTTTCCCAAATGCAGTTCGATATTTTTAGGTACTTTGGCCCTCGTCCTGGAAGAAGTTTGTACGCCCGACCCGTGCCCCAGGATTTCCTGAAATCTCTGCACCCTTTGGTGATGCATACTCGGAGCGTGGAGGTTTTCTTAGAGGCTTATTCCAGTAGTTCGACCCGGACTGCCCGACATCACGCTTTGAACCTCCATGCCCTGAAACGCCACGGAACGGTGGAGTTCCGGATGTTTAACAGTACCTTGGATGTAGCTGGGCTTGAGCTGATGATTGGTTTTTCCCATCGTCTGGTTCATGCAGTGAGGAACTCGGATCCAAAGCTCATGGCTTACCTGCAGTCCTTGGAAGGGAAGGAAGCCGACCTTTTTGGCGTGTCCAAAGCCATTGGGATCGACCTCGGAAAGCGTCGGGACGTTCTGAAACGGCTTGGTTCCGAATTCAGTAAAGGAATTGATTTTCAGGGAGAGTTGAATTCAGGTCCAGTTGTAGCGCTGCTCATTGCGGGTTTTATCTTGGAGCAGTGGCTTGAGAGACTCGGCGTTCCGGCTGCGGCTTGAGTCTTAAATCTTGACTGTATAAGTATGTCTTTGGTAAGCGTCCGGCCATGAACCGTGCGTGGTTTCTATTGAGTGCTTTTCTTGTGGCGCGGGCGTCTTCAGCCGGCGATTTGCCTGTGCCTCTAGAAGGGCAGTTCGATGCCCCCCAGTGCGAAGTGATTACTTTGGGGGATGACGCCAATCAGGCTCTGCCCTCGGACCCCAAGAAGGATTCAGCCCACATTCACGCCGTTCACTCCAAGTTCGATGATGTCGGGATTCCAGAAGGCTGGTTGCCGAAAGCGAAGGGCTCGGATGAACCAGAAGAAGTTCACTCGGTACGGCTCTTGGTGACTAAGGCTCATGATCGGCGGAAAGATGGCGAACGCCAGGAAATCCGAGTCATCGTCAATGGTGAGGTCGTAGCCACCTATCCCGTCAGTACGGGTGCGGAAGGTCATGAAACCCCAGACTACCAAGGGGTCTCCATCACGCGCCTCTCTCGCTGCTACTACTCAAAAAAGTATTCCACTGAAGGCGCGATTGCTTGGATGGACTATGCCATGTTCATCGACGATGGCCGTGGGATCGCTCTGCATTCCACGGTGCCAAGCAACTACGACCGCCTGGGGTTCCCTGCGTCGCATGGCTGCATTCGCATGCGGCGCTCGGTCGCAGCGCGCGTATATGCTTTGGTAAAAGCCTACCAGTCGATCGTGAAAGTGACTGTGCTCTAAAGGGGTCAGTCCGCTGCGCCTGCTCCCGCTTTAGATGAAGCGGGGAGGACCGAGGTGCCGAAGGTATTGGTGAGCTTCTCTGCGAAATCCGGCGTGATGCCGTCGCAGTCGCGCATCAAACGTTCGGCGTACGGCTGCAAGTTGCTACCTTTGAAGTCCTTCTTTTGGATCTCGGTGGTGTTCGCTGCGCGGGTTTGAATCGCGGCAACGAGTTCGGCTTTGCATGCGTTCCGGATCTTGTCGTCCATCACTTCATTGATGCGGTTCTTTTTGGCTTGTTCGGTGAAGATATCGCGACGATGCAGGAGAGGGTCGGTCTTCATCAGCTCTTGCGTTGCAAGTGAATTGGCGCGCTCTTTGGCATTATCGGAAGTGAAGAAGTAACCCGAGTTTCTTGCGCCTTGCCAATCGCGGCTTGGGTGAGTGGTGACGTCAAAGGTGATGGCTCCCGTAGCTTTCTTTCCGTATTGAAGGGAGAGAAAGTCGCGGTGGCAGCTATTTTTGAAGCCTTGGACATTCAAGCCGTAAGTCTTGCCTTCTTCTGCGCTATTGAGTGCGCCGCTCGTAGCGCCTGCTTGAATCGGGAAAGCGTGAAGTTCACCCAAGTGGAAGGTACAGAGGACTTTCTTGGTTCCGAGTTGTGCTTCGACGGCCGCAAAGGGGGTTTTCTTTCCCTTCTGGCACTCGAGCTCATCGCAGTACCCGCCGCTTGCGCTTCGGTCGCGAGCGAGGGGATCGCCTTGGCAGTCGTCGCCACTGAGGCGCGAAATCGCATAATGGCAGCCCAGGAGCTTCGTTTCCGAGAGTTTTTCCAGCGCACCGGCCCAGGCCCATCCTGAAGAGGAGAGTGAGACTGCAGCAAGAGTAAGGATCGCGAGCGTCGGCTTTTTCTGAACCATGACGAGAGAGTCTCCTGATTTCTTTCAGTCTATCAGTCTGTGGGAAGTGGAAAAGAAAAGAGTTTTTGGTGTCAAACCTTTGGCTGCTCAAGGTTTTCCAGGGTTTGGCCGACAAGGAGATGTCGAGGATCCTTATGCTGAAAAATCGCGCCCTCTCCTACCTTCTGCTTGCTCCCACTCTCTTGCTCCTGAGCCCGCGCTCAGTGGAAGCTTGGATGGATAGCAATTTCACGGATAATCCACGTGTTTTCACAAAATTCGGACGATTCCTGGCATCCGCGTCTCCGGTGGTAGTCGAGCAAGTTCCGCCTACGCCCGAACAAAAGCTCAAGGCAGCTTGGGCCGTTCAGGTTTGGCGTCGCGAGCTGGCAGACGCGATGCGTCTCCAGCGCGAGGATCTGGTCAAATTAGCAAAAGAGGAACTGGAGAAGTGGGAGTACCGTTTTAACTGGAAAGAACCGGTTTCACCGCCGACACCGATCGTGACTCCGCCGATCGTGACTCCACCGATCGTGACTCCACCGAAGCCACCGAAACCGCCAGAGCCACCCATCGTCAATCCCGTTGACCCCACCATCGAAGTACTCGCCGAGATCGTCAACGGATACCAGAATCGAATCGAAGGCCTGACAAAAGTGATTCGTGAAAATGCCGCTACTCAGAGCGATGAATTGGTTTCTCTGAGGAAGGAACTCGAGGAGCTGAATCGGAAGTTAGGCGCGGGCTATCGAGCCATGAGTTGGTTTGCTGATGGAAAACTACCAGAGGGTACGAGTGTTGCGACGAGTGACCTCTTTGGTCGCATCCGCGCGCTCGAGAATCAGTTGAAGAGTCTTGAACTTCAGCTTCAGAAGCTGGTTTCGGAAGGGAAGGGGAATAGTCCCGAGGCCCAGGCTCTGAATTGGCAGATATCGGAACTCGCGCGCCAAATGATCACTCAGATGGATGCTCTCATCCTTCTGATGGCCGGCCCGACTCCGCCTCCGCCTACGCCGACTCCGCCAAAGCCGCCAGTTGTCGACCCTGTGACGACTTACTTTCCACCACTCGATCAAGAGATGACGAAGTGTATGGCCGAATTTGGAGAGTCCACCTACCTCTGCCCGATCCAAAGTGATCCAGAGTGCGGAAAAACGACCTGCAGTAACATTCATTTGATAGACGCATTGAGGCAGTCAGGCCTCATTTTCAAAGGAATGAAAGGCAATCTGATCGATGCAGGCTGCACGGGGCGTTTCCTAGAAACCAGGAAGAAAATCAAGGGTCTGACCCGCGCTGAGCTGCACCGGAAAATCGAGCGCCTTCGGAAGAAATTAGCTCGCTCTCCGCAAGATTCTCGGCTTCTGACCGACCTGAAGTGGCGCGAATTTGATTACCATTCCCCAGAATATTTCTCAGGAGATACCTGCAAACAAACGGCTCGCGTTCTTCAATGCCGTTACCTGCAGATTCAAAGTGCGAAGGAGCGGCTCAGTTTCCGCGTCCGGAAACATGAGTGGGTAAAGAACCATCTGTTTGGAACTCTCCCGCTTGATAAGCAAAATGCCTGCTTTGATCGGGTGTTCTTGGGCAAAGGAGTGGTACCCGCAGTGATTCCAGCTGCAAATCCCGCCATCACGCCGGTTCAAGTACCAACCGGTGTGAGAAAACCCGGCCTGCTACATCCGGTGGCTGATCCGGCAGACGAATAAACCTTTACCCCTTAACCGATGAGTGCTCGCAGGGAGTCCACCATGGACTGAACTGCGAGCGCACAAAGAATCATCCCCATCACACGGGAAATAACGTTCGCGCCGGTTTCGCCTAGAGCCCTTTGAATGGGCTCTGCAAAGCGAAACAGGAGTCGAGTGAGCAGCAAAGTCGCAATCATCAGCCCGGTATTTCCGAGCTGTTCTGCGGGGCTGAATTGTCCGTCCTGAGTCATCACGATAGCTGCCATGACGGCTCCCGGGCCGGCCAGCGAAGGAATGGCGAGAGGAAAAACAGCGATGTCATGCCCGGGCTCTTCGTGCAGCTCGTGCGACTCGGCCTCGGTTTCAAAAACCATCCGGAGTCCGAGTAGAAACAAGATGACTGCGCCAGCCAGTTGAAACGCAGGAACCGAGACGTGAAGCGCCGTGAGCAGAAGTTGCCCCACGGCCACATAGGCCAGGAGTACCAAGGAGGCGATCAAGATGGCTTTCGAAGCCACTCTTTGGCGACGCTCGGGCGAAAGTCTGCGAGTCATTCCGATGAAAACCGGCAAGGTTCCAATCGGGTCGATGACCACAATCCAGAAAATGGCGCGTGAGATCCAGTCTTGGAAAGTCACAACCGACTTACTCGTACTTCGGGTGGGAAATCGCATCGAGCCCGTCAAAGAGCTGAAGGATTTCCTCGCGGGTCATGACTTTTGAGTCCCGTTCGCCATACTTTCGTACTGCAAAGGAGCCAGCTTCCATTTCGCGGTCGCCTGCGACGAGCGAGAACGGAATTTTCTGGATCTGCGCTTCCCGGGTTTTTAGGCCCATCGATTCGTTTCGGTCGTCAATGTCGACGCGGTACCCGCGCTTTTTCAGGTCCATCATGAAGCCACGGCAGTAATCGTTGTGGCTGTCCTTGATGGGCACCACGCGCGCTTGCAGCGGAGCCACCCAGAACGGGAAGGCGCCGGCCGTGTGCTCGATCAGAATGCCCATGAAGCGCTCGATTGAGCCCAGCACTGCGCGGTGGACCATGACGGGGCGTTGTGCCGAGTTGTCGGAAGCCGTGTACTCGAGCTCAAAGCGCTCAGGCAGATTGAAGTCGAGCTGGATCGTTCCCAGTTGGTGTTCGCGCTTCAAAGCGTCGCGCACCAGGAAGTCGATTTTTGGGCCATAGAAAGCGCCGTCGCCCGGGTTCACGCCGTAGGGTCGCCCAAGCTTATCGAGCACGGCTTTCAGGGCCTCTTCTGCTTTGTCCCAAAGCTGATCCGAACCCACACGTTTTTCCGGCCGAGTGGATAAGAAAATCTTCGTGTCCGTGAAGCCGAACAAATCGTAGGTCTTCAGAATCATCGAAACGACTTGCGTGATTTCGCTCTCGATCTGTTCAGGCGCGCAGAAAATATGAGCATCGTCCTGGCAGAAAGAGCGCACGCGGGTCAGGCCGGAAAGAGCGCCCGAAATTTCGTTTCGGTGCAAGCGCCCGAAGTCGGCCAAGCGAAGCGGCAAGTCGCGGTACGAACGCTTGGTCGATGAGTACACAAAGGTCGAAGCCGGGCAGTTCATGGGCTTCACGGCGAATTCGCGCTCGTCGACTTCAGTGAAGAACATGTTCTCTTTGTAGTTCTCGTAGTGGCCCGACTTTTTCCAGAGAATGGCGTTGAAGATCTGGGGTGTGATGATTTCGTCGTAAGCGTAAGGGCCGTAAAGTTCGCGCACGTACTGAGTCAGGCGGTTATAAACCACCGTGCCGCGCGGATGGAAAAACGGCGAGCCCGGTGCTTCCGGATGGAAGCTGAAAAGATCAAGCTCCTTGCCGAGCTTTCGGTGATCGCGTTTTTTTGCTTCTTCCAAAAGGTGCAGGTGCTCTTCGAGTTCTTCTTTCCGCTGGAACGCGACAGCGTAAATACGCTGGAGCTGCGGGTTTTTCTCGCTGCCGCGCCAGTAAGCGCCGGCGACACTCATCAGCTTGAAATACTTCACTTCATTCGCAGCTTTGACGTGCGGGCCACGGCAGAGGTCCAAGAAGTCGCCTTCTTCGTAACCACTGACGGTCGTAGCGCCGCCCAAATCACGCAAGTTCTCGATGATCTCAATTTTGAAGCGCTGGCCCATCTTGTCGAAGATGCCGATGGCTTCTTGGATCGGCCACTCATGGCGAACAAAGGGCTTTCCTTCTTTGATGATCTTCCGCATTTCGCTTTCGATCTTGGGAAGGTCTTCTGGGGTGAGCTTATGGACCATGTCGACGTCGTAGTAAAAACCGTTGTCGATCGTCGGACCGATGCCGAACTGAGCATCCGGCCACAAACGCCGAATGGCGTGGGCCATGACGTGCGCTGCCGAGTGGCGCATGGTTTCCACCGGCGAGTGGATTTCGGGTTCTGCAAAATCGGCCAGTTTGGTTTTATCTTGATCGACGGAAGATGCGCTCATACGGGCTGGAAAGCTAACACGGAAGGCGAGCGAGAACCAAGCCATCTTGCCGGGGGTCGACCAATCCAGTACCTTGCCCAGCATCATGCGAAAACGGCTTCTGATCCTTTACACGGGCGGCACCTTCGGGATGCAGCCTTCGCCGAAGAATCCCCAGGCTCCGCTCGATCTTCCGGATCTGAGCCCCGATTCCCTGAAACGCCGCATTTTGGCCCGAGTTCCCGAAATCGAGGAGCTGGCCCGTTGTGAAGTGGAAGTCGCTGTCAACCGCGACAGCGCCCACCTGGGGCCTGAAGACTGGGTCGAGATGGCCCGAAGGATTCAAGCCCGAGCGAAGTCCCATGACGGGGTTGTGGTCCTTCACGGAACCGACACCTTGTCTTACACGGCCTCGGCACTTTCGTTTTTGCTTCGTCCTTGCCCCATTCCGGTGGTTTTGACGGGCGCCCAGCGCCCCCTGGCAGGAATTCGTTCGGATGCCCGAAGGAATTTGATCTCGGCCGTCGAGATTGCGGCTCATGGTCCGCGCCCATTGGTGAACCAAGTTTCGGTGTTCTTTAACGATCACCTTTACCAGGGCAACCGCACCCGGAAGCGAAGCGCTTCGGATTTCCATGCGTTTGAAAGCCCCAAGCTTCCGCCGCTCGGGGTAGTGGGCACTTCCATTCGGTACTTGGAAGCGGGCAAGCGCCCGAAGCTGAGCCGGGTGACATTAAAACCCAAATTTTCACGCCGCGTGGCTACGATTCACGTCACCCCAGGCTTTCCGGCCGGAGTCATCGCCGAGCGTCTTTTGCCGGGAATCGAAGGATTGGTTTTGGTCATTTTCCCGTCCGGCACGGCACCGACGAACGACCCGGATTTGAAGCGCTTGCTTCGCGAGGCCAAAAGCCGCGACGTTCCCGTAGTTGCGGTGACTGAAGGCTCTTCTGAGCCACCGAATGGTGCATTGAAGGAAATGCCTCGCTACAGCGCCGGCCAGCTTCTTCGCGACGAAGGCGTTCATTTTGCGGGCGATATGACGGTGGAATGTGCTTCCATCAAGACGTCTTTGATTTTGGGGCAGCCCGATGGGGCGCTTCGATTCTCGAAGTACTGGAAAGAGAATTTAGCTTGGGAAGGGAGCTCCCTGAAATGAGCCAGGATAAGTCAGTGCTCACGATCGACACCATCCTTTTTGATCTGGACGGAACGCTGATTGATACCGAGCCAGCCGCTGCGCGCGCGGTTGAAAAGTGCTTCGGGAAATTCGGAATGCAAGTGACCCATGAGGACGCTTGCTATGTGACGGGTCGCACTTGGGAGATGGCGTTTCAGTACCTCCTTCAAAAATACCAGCCGAAGCACTCGCCCGAAGAAATCGCAAAAACGGTGATTGAGCAGTACCGCTTGGAGCTGAAGCAGGGTGTTGATGCCGTGCCGGGCTCGGCCGACTGCGTGCGGGCTTTGGCGGAAAGCGGCCTGAAAATGGGCCTCGTTTCGGGTTCGTTTCGCAGCGAAATTTTCTGGGCGCTCGAGCAGCTAGGAATTCGGCAGCACTTTGAAGTGATTCTCGGAGCAGAAGATTACCCCCGCAGCAAACCTGCGCCGGATGGGTACGCCAAGGCTTTGGGGCTATTGACTGCCGATGCTTCGCGAACTTTAGTTTTCGAAGACTCACATCCTGGCATCGCCTCGGGGCGAGCCGTGGGAGCATGGGTTGCGGCCGTGACTGGGCAAAACGCCATGAAGCAGGATACGTCGGCCGCGCACTGGCATCTGAAAGACCTGACTCAAGTTAACGCCGCTTGGGTGCGCTCTTTGCGGCAGCCCGAGTAGGCACGAGCTGAGTGGGGGCAGGTAAGAGCCAGGGCTTCACCGCTTCTACAGGAACCGAGAAAGCTCCGTCCGAACGAGTTGAAATTCGTGCCCAGACTTTTCCGTCCCAGCTCCCGACTTGAAACTCGGTCGTGTGCCCGTCGCGATCCAAGAATTTGGCGCGGTAATCGGCGCTTTTTTCGAGTCGCTCGCGAATGCGCTTGGCCTCTTCGGGCGAATCCGCAAACGCTTCGGCGCGAAGAAAAGTGAGCTGCTCGAGCGTTCGCCCGGCTTCCGCTGCGTAAAGGCGGCCCGAAGTGGGCTCTTTCCAGTCATCGCCTGCGCGCTCGGCTTGCCACTTTCTTTTTCCGCCCTGCCAAAGCTCGAAGTGGTCCACATCATCCGCATCAAAAGTGGCGATCCGCCTGCGCCTGAGAACCGAGAAGTCGCGAATCATCCCCAGCATCTGAAGGGCGGATCCGCGAATGACTGCGGGGTGGCTTAGTTTTCCGTTCACGAGAGCTTGCGCAAACACGCCTTGGCCGTCCGGCGCGGTATCGCCGATGCGAAGTTCCTGCTCAGCCTGACCTGCGCCTTCGGTGCGCCAACGCAGAGAAAAGAGCGGCGTTTCCAAACCGAAGTTGGTGAGCGGCCCGTTCGGGGCCTGCTCGACCACCATCAACTGAGAAACCAGGTCCAACAGGTGATTGATAAAAGTGGAATCGGCCAAGCGATCGGGAAGCTCGGCGCCTTCAGGAGCCGACGCCACCTTCCACTCGCTTTGCAGTGAGGGCCGCATGAATCTTGCCGTCCAGGTATCTTTGGAGCGCGCATCCATTTTGGCTAAGCTCAGTTCGGTGACGCTCTCCGCGGCAAAACCGGCCGGGGGAAGCTTCAGTACAAGCTGGGGCGCTTTTTCCGAAACTCCGCTTCGGGCGCAACCCGTCGAGAACCCCAGACCCAGGAAAACCAGAAAAAGAACGCTCCAGTGACGCAGGCTCATGGCGTTGACATCGTAGGCGGCGGTGGCTAGTTTGCAAGCACTTATGGGCGCCACCTGGGATCTGATCAAGAGCGGCGGTTTCATCATGGTTCTGCTGCTCGTGTGCTCGCTCGTAGTTTGGGCGGTCATTTTCGAGCGGTGGTCGCGTTATAGAAAGCTCGGCCAGGAATTGGGCGAGTTTCAGCTTCAAGCCGTTCAGGCGCTTTTGCGGCGCGATCGACCGGGGCTTCGCACCTTGTGCCAGAAGCGCGACTCGCTGCCCTCTGCGCGCTTGGTCCTAGCGGCTCTAGAAAGGCTCGACAGCGAGGACTCGCGAATTCGCGCGCGCTGGGCTGAGGCAGTCGAACGCCGCAGGCTTTTGGAGAACCAAGCGCTCCGGGCAAACCTTTGGGTTCTGGGAACGATTGCAACGGCTTCGCCCTTTGTCGGTCTTTTCGGAACCGTGATCGGGATTCTTCGCTCGTTTGGCGACATTTCGAGAAGCGGCGCGGGCGGTTTTGCCGTCGTTGCGGGCGGGATTTCAGAAGCTCTCGTAGCGACCGCTGCTGGCATTGGTGTGGCTGTGGTCGCCGTGGTGGCTTACAACGCGTTTCAAACTCGCTGGAGCGCACTCGTTCTGACGCTGAAACTCCAA
>JACCDM011929825.1_pt1 | contig 23007 bp, 16 predicted proteins | sample 7445851 | NCBI WGS metagenome assembly JACCDM01 (sample SAMN15323438, study PRJNA562643) | freshwater metagenome | isolation source: river surface water | place: USA:Blue River Watershed | collected 2017-08-16
AAGGCCGCCGCCGCGCTCCGGCAGCCTCCGCCGGCCGCGGCGCTGCGGGACCCCGCCGGCCGGCACATCGGGTGGGTCGCCGCGGACGGGCTGCGCTGGTACCACGACGCCGAGGAGGGGGGCGCGGCCGACCCCCACGTTGCCCGCGACACCCACATCACCCTACACTACGACCCCCGCAAGGTGGACGAGGCGATCGTCGCCATGCGAGAGGGGCGCCTCAGGGGCACGCTCCCCGCGCAGCCCCGGGCGGTCGAGGAGGAGGTATGGCGCGGCCGCATATACTCGCTGGCCGCCGCGGAGTTCTCGGCGGTCATCCTGAAGGAGCGCGACGCCAAGGTGCGGGCCGCCGTCAAGCGCGCCCTGATCTCCGCGGACTGGCGGAAGGGCACGCTGACCTCGCTTCAGGCGCGCCTGCTCAAGATCGTTGGCCCCCGCGACGTTGCCGCAATCCTCGAGCTCGCCAAGAGACAGGCCCGGGATCGCCCCGACGAGCCCGGAGAGGCCACCGCGCGCGCTGTGGGCGAAACACGCTTCGAGTTCGACTCCGCTACCCTGAGGGCGCTGCGGGAGGGCAGCCTCGACAGCACGAAGGAAATGCTGGCGTCGGTCCTCGAAGGGCGTGTTGACCTTACCGCTGATCCGGGGAGCGGCTACGCCACCGGAAACCTCTACGGAAGCTGCGCCGACTGCGCGGCCGCGGGCGTCGACCAGCCCCACTGCAACAGGGGGCGCCTGCGGGTCCCACGAGCCGTGTACGCCGACATCATCGACGTCCTCGCGGCCGAGGTCCGCGCCGGGCGGGGGGTCGCGCCCTACGCCAGCGGGGCGTTCGACACGCTGGACTTCGCTCGGGTCGCGCCGGGCGAGCACCTCGCGACGCGGATTATCCTCTAGGGGGCGGCGCCCGGGGCTTTTTGGGCGCGCCCCACGGCGCCGGGCCCGCGGGATTCCCACCCCTCGAGCACTTTGCACGCTAATCATTCAGCCGATGCGCGGCGATTCCGTACCGGTCGGCCCCTCGGGCGGGCAGGGCGGGAAGGCCCCCGGGGACTTCTGGCACTACGTCCTCATCTACGTCGTTTTCTTGGCCGTTTCGAGCACGTCCTACATTCGCTTCTTCCTCGGGACGATGTTCCCCGCGACCGTCAAGGGCCGCGATCTCACCACGCTGGGCTACCTCCTGCAGGCCCTCAGCGCGGTCATCATCATCGCGCTCGCGCAAAAGGGTATCGACCTGGGGCTCATCTAGGCCGGCAAAAGGAGCGGGGTATCTGGCGCCCGCCCGGGCTATCCGATGAGCCAGCCGAGGTAGCTCGCCGCGGCCGCGGTGATGTCGACGGTCAGCGCGGCGGCCCCGGCCGCGATGTCGAACTGGGGAGGGGCTTCTCCGGAGGCGGAATCGGGGCCCGAGCTGGAGCTCGAGCCGGGATCCGAGGCGGACGCGGACTCGGACGCGGGCGCGGACGCGGAAGCGGAAGCGGAAGCGGACGCGGAGGCCGGGGCCGGTTTCGCACCTTTTGCCGGGCGCTCGCTGTCGTTGAGGGGGCGCAGGCCCATCAGGGCGTGCCAGTTGTGGCGCATGACCTCGTTCATGTACGCGTACATCATGCGCAGCGACTCCTCGGAGTCCGCCCCCAGGAAGTTGATTTTGCATCCCGTGAACACGTTGAGCCGCACGATGCGCGCGCCGGACTTGAACAGCATCGTCATCTTCGTGTCGGCGCGCTCGGGGGCGAAGGACCGCAGGGGCGGCGCGATCGGAACGAACCGCTCGCGGGCGCCCTCCGAGTCGCTGTCGTAGTCGCTGTCGTAGTCCTCGCTGCCGCCATCCTCGCCGGCCGAGCGCAGCCACTCCTCGAACTCTCTCCGATCGCGTTCGGGGGCATCGGAGGGGTCCCAAAGCCGCTGTGTTTTGCGCATATAGTCAGCGAGGGCCTCGATGTCGACGATCACCCGCGGGGACGAGCGCAGGACCACGCACTGGTAGTTGCGCATACTCGGCCCGTGGCGCGTGACGGCGACCGCGGCGGCGGGGGGCGTCGACATCGCGGCGATGTCGAACAGGTTGATGAGTCGCACGAGCTCGGCGAGGACGATGGGGCCGTCGCTGAGGTCCGGCAGGACGACGCCGGGGACCTGGGCGCTCCCGGAGGCGGGCCACCACTTGCACTTGTAGACCTTGCCCGGCTTCGTCCCGGGGATCTTCAGGCCGATGATGAACTCGATGGCGTTGTTGAAGCACGTGCCGTCGCCCTGCTTCGGGCGCGGGCGGCCGGGCTCCGCCTTCGCCCCGCGGCGGGCCGCGGCAGCCTTCTGCTTCCGGGCGTTGCCGCCCGCCACGACCTCCGCCCCGCGCCGGACGTAGTGGCCGAAGTTGTTGTGGCAGGCCAGCAGGGTGGGGTTCGCGTCCAGCAGGTCGCGGCGCTCCAGTATCCGCTCGATGACCTTCACGTGGTCAACCTCGTCGAGGCCGCTGAGGTCGGCGGTGTAGGTGCACAGGAACAGGCGGAGCGGGCTCAGGGGGCCGTCGGGCGGCAGCTCCATCAGCTGCTCGTCCGTCATGTCCTTGGCGCCCTTCAAGAACCCGTTGGCCTTCACGCGCGCCGGGTACGGGCGTGACCCCGATCTCGCGGGGGGCGCGGCCATGCTCTAATGCCCTATCTCCGCGGCTTTCAAAAGGGTATCGATGGCGCTAATTGAACGCAGGTCGCCGGAGATACCAGAACCCCAGCAGCGGATGGCCGGCAATCACCGCTCGCGGCCGCCGTTCCTCCTGCACCTCAAGGGCCCGATTAGCGAGGCCTTCTCGCCCGAGCGCTCCCTCGAGGCTGTCGCCGAGGCGCGGCTGCTCGACCCCGCGGAGATCGCGTCGGCGGTCCCCATCGCCGGGGAGGAAGCCGCCGCCCCGGTCGAGCGGATCCCGACGGTTTTCACGACCGTGAAGAACCACCCCCGGCGGACCGGCGTGCGCTGCTGGGGCTGCCACCTCAACCACGACAACTGGCCGTACTTCGTGCCCAACGGCGCGATCCAGACCGAGACCGGAGTTATTGAGTTCAGCATCGGGGGATCGTTCTGCAGCGCCCCCTGTGCCGCGCGCTGGGCCCGCGACACGGCCGTGACCGCCCACGCCGGCGCCGAGAGGATCCGGCTGCTCTGCATGGCCGTGGAGGTGATCACGGGTGTCTACCCGGTGGACATCCCGAGCGCCGCCGACTACTCCGAGATCGTGCTCTACGGCGGCCCCAAGACAGTCTCCGAGTACGTGGCGGCCCTCGATATCCCCAGGTGGAGGCCCGCGCAAAAACGCCCCGGCGCCGACCTCACGGGCCGCATCCTGGCGCTGGCGGACGAAATCGACAGCGACTCCGACGACTCGGGGCCCAAGGCTGGGCCCAACCGCTCGGCGAAGGCCGCCAGGGCGGGGCCGCCGGCCTCGAAGAAGAAGGTGGCAGATGCAGCCGGCGGGGTTGAGAGCGCGTCGCCGGAGCCGAAGGGGTCGAAACCGGCCAAGAAAGCGAAAGCTGCCCCTGAGGAACCCGAGCCTGCCCCTGAGGCGGCGGCGGAAGCTAAGGTCAAGGCCAAGAAGTCAGAGAAGATCGCGGCCGAGCCCGGCCCCGAGGTGAAGCCCAAGAAAGCCGCGGCTAAGAAGGTGGCCGCGCCCGTCCCCGAGCCAGAGCCCGAGCCCGAAGAGAAGCCTGAGCTCGAAGCGCAGCCCGAACCCAAAGTGAAGCCCAAGAAGGCTGCAAAGGCGGCCGAGCCCGAGCCAAAAGCGAAGCCCAAGAAGGCCGCAAAGGTGACTGAGCCCGAGCCGGAGGCGGATCCCGAGGCCGAGCTCAAACCCAAGATAAGGGCCAAGAAGGCGGCAAAGGCCGCCGAGCCCGGCCCCGAGGCAAAGGCCAAGAAGGCCGCGCCTAAGAAGCCGAAAACCAGCTAGGGGTCAGAAAGCGTCGCGCCGATCGTTCCCGTACGCCAGATAGCCGAGGACCTGCATGATGCTGTCCGCGACATGCCCCAGCTTTCCGGCCCGCATCGATAGGAGCAGCTCATGCTCCCACTTCTCGGCGTAGTACTGGACGTTCTTTTTGGTGTGCGCTTTGTTGGCGGTGTAGAGCTGGGCGTACCTCGGTACGAAATGTCGGTAAGCCAGCTCCGGCGTGAAGTGGATCTTGTTCTTGAGGGAGGGGCCGACCACCCGTATGTCCCGGTCATGGTAGCGGGACAGGATTGCGTCGGCGATCGTGTGCGAGTGCGCCCCGATCTGGTACTCGACCAGCACCATAAAGTCTTCTTTCCCATGGGCCTCGCAGATGGCGTCGATCACCGGGTCGACGCGGGCGCCCAGGTATGCGTTCAGCGCCTTCACCCGCTCGACCGCGCCGACGTCGGCGTCGCTGCGGCCCGGCACGAGGTCGGCGCACTCGGCGTCGAGCACCTCGATGGATTTCCGGACCTCGTCGTCGAGCCGCTGCGTAGCGGCGACCAGCCGTGCGAGGATGTCGGGCCGCCCCTCGGCCATGCCCGCGGCCTTCCGGATCGCCGCGATGCGCTCCCGCCATTCTCCCGTCGGGGGGGCGGCGCGCACGCGCGCGACCGCCCAGCCCAGGGTCTTGGTCGCGCAGTCGAAGCTGAGGAAATTAACGTGGCCCATGCCGCCGGAATGGCCAGGTCGCGCGGGATCTAATACCGACCCGCGCGGCCCGGCGGGGCAATTGGATGACAAGACCTTTTTCCATCTGACTGCGCGCATGCCCAGAGGCGCCACCCGCGCGGGCCCAAACGGCCCCCCTCTCCCGGCGGCCGACCGCCTCAGCCTGACGGGTCTCGCGAGCCTCGTCAACCCCGCCAACGTGGCCCCCGGCGTCGACCTCGACAAGGCCGAGGACGACTTTATCGGCGGCGCGCTCGGCGCAGAAGTGGTCCAGGCCGACACGGCGCCCAACGCCCGACTGCAGTCTGAGCTCGAGAGCATCGGCCGCTCGCTGGGCATCAACTTCGGCAGCGGCGGGGCCCCCGACCTCGAGGACCTCATCGTGTCGCGCGAGCCCGACCCCGAGCCCGAGCCTCCCCGCGAGCGCCGCCCGTCGCGCGACGAGCATCGCCCCCTCCGCGAAGAGCAACGCTCCTCCCGCGACGAGCGCCGCCCCCTCCGCGACGAGCAACGCTCCTCCCGCGACGAGCGCCGCCCCTCGCGCGACAGCATCTACCCGCGGCCGGTTGACAGCCGCGCCGACGAGGTCGCGGCGATGATCGAGATGCTCGGGGCGAAGGGATCGCGATCCCGCTCCGCGTCGGTTTCGGAGGCCGCGTACTCTGAGGCGGAGGCAGATGAGACCGACGACGAAACCGAGGGCTCGGACGCGTCCAGCCAGTCCGGCCGCTCAGACCGCTCGAGGCGCTCGGACCGCTCGGATCGCTCGAGGCGCTCGGACCGCTCGGACCGCTCGAGGCGCTCGGAGCGTTCGGACCGCTCGGACAGGTCCCGGGACTCGAAGAGCTCGGACGCACGCAAGCGGAACCGCCGGGACGAAGAGGCTCGCCGCCGCGAGGTCGACGACCTGCTCAACCAGTTCTACGGGAAGGAGCTGGGTATCCTCCCCAGCGGGGCGAGGGCCAAGCCGGCGCCGCCCCCCGCTTCGCGGCTCTACTCGACGCGCGAGCATGAATCGAACGCCCGGATCAACAACGCGATCGAGTCCCTGCAGGCCACAGCGGGCAAGGGCCTAACTGAGGAGCGGCGCTCGGAGGAGATCGCCGGCAAGCTCGACATGATCCAAGACCTCATCACGGCGCTCGACGAGGAGGGCGACAAGTCGTACAAAAACCTGCGCATCCCCACCGAGGATAGCCCCCTGAGCGAGATCAACACGTGCTTGTCCCGGCTGCAGTTCAGAGTCAACCGCACGCGGTACGCGTCGATCGGCCACGAGCTGATCGTGGCCGCCGCCGAGATGCTCGAGGCGTTTCTCGACGGCACGAAGGAAATCCCCATCCTGGGGGCGGTCGACTACACGGGGCTCGGCCGCGTCATCGACTACAAGCTCACCCGCGAGCGCAACACCCTGGCCTCCCTCGTGGGCAATGCCGTCAGCGACCACGGCGTCAACCCCACCGCGAGCCTCCTGCTCGTCCTCGTTCCCACGCTGCTGTTGCACCCTCGCGCGCGGGCCCGCAGCCGCGGCGCCCGCACGCCGGGTCTCGCCGACGTGATGGACGCGGCGCCCGCCCCGGCCTACGCAGAGACAAAACAGTCGATGCTGGAGCTCAGCCGCGCCGTCGACGACATCTGAGGGTCGGCCCCCGGGCGCGCGGATGTTTTTGCGGCCATATACTTCGTGCCGCGCCGATGAACCCCTACGACCAGCACTTCGGGGCCGCCCCGGCCTTCGTGTTCGGCACGCCCGACGGCGAGGAGCGTCGGCCGCCCCAGGGGCGGGGCCGCCGGAACTTCGTCCCAAGGCCCGCGCTCGCGGAGCCTGCGGGAGATGAGCCCGCGCGGGCGCCCCCGGGCAAGACGGCGGGCCCGACCCCCGCCCAGGCGTTCGAGATGGGGCACGCCATCGGGCGCCTCGAGGTCCAAAAGCAATACCAGAACATGCTGATGATCATCTTTGCCTTCGTTCTGATCGTGTTCGCCGGCGTGATGGCCGCGCGCGTGTTGACCGATGTCGCGGTAACCCGGCGGCTGGCGGCGATACGGCTCGCCGAGGCGCAAGCGTGAGCGGCAAGCGTAGGCGGCAAGCGTAAGGCGGCAAGCGCAAGTGGCGCGCGCTGGGGCAGACGAGATCGCTGCGGACCCGCTGGCGCTACCGCCGCCGCGAGCTGGGTTTTGGCGCCCCCCGGCGCAGGCCCTCCCTGGGCGCGAGGGAGGCGAACTCGGGGGCGTCGCGGACGGCAGCCTCGAAGGCCTCCTGTGATATGCGCGCGCCATTCACGATCGCGTTCATCGCTTCCGTGTACCGGACATCGATCTTGGCCTCCCAGGAAACGATGAGGTAATAGTGCGTTGTAACCGTGTCTGCCGCTTTCTGCCAGTAAATCTTGACGACGTAGCCCGCGTCTCTGATGTGCTGGATGACCTTCGCGTAGACGATCATCTGCACGTCGGCGGTCGGCATTCGGACATCGGCGAACTCCGCGGGCAGCTCGACGATGACCACGTTGTTCCCAACCGTGATGTTGTGGTCCTTGATTGCGTGGTTGACCTTTTGGATCACGTCGCGGACCTTGGTCCGCAGGAGGGCGCTGTCGACCGTCGCGGAGATCATCTTCTCGGCCGAGACGACCGTGATCTCGACGAGGAGAGGGTCGTCCGCGGGGCCGCCGCCGGCCATGGTGCGTGCGATAACGGAATCTGCGTGCGCTCTAAGCGACCCGGCACCGATCGCAGGCGCGCAAAAAGCCCCGTGGATTAGACGCTGGGCCCCCCCTCGGGGGCCGCCGTGGACTCCCCCGGCGACGCTGCACGGCCCCCCTCAGGGCCCGCGAGCATCTTGCCGGTCCAGCGGCAGCCGGCGCGGAAGAACAGGCTGCACCCGAAGTACTCGCCGTGGGGGCCCGTCCGCCTGACCTTGTGGCCCGGTCGGCCGGCGTTCGTACACCGCGGGCACGGGACGATCTCGCGCGGCTGAGAAAGCAACACGCCGACGGCCACGCGCGCCCTCGCTTGGGTCCCCGCGCCGGCCAGCGCCGAGACGATCATCCGCACGTAGGGCCACCTTTTCACCGCGGGCGCGCCCGGGGGCGCGTCCCACAGCGCGGGCCGATCGACCAGCCCCATCTCGGACAAGTCGAACAGCGTCAAGGCCGCGGGGCGGAGGTCCACCGGGGCGAGGTAGTCGGGGGCAACGCGGCTGGGGGCAACGCGGTCGGGGGCGCCCTCTGGAGCGATGTGCGCGGGAAGGACCCGGGGCGCGTAGCGGCGGCGCAGCAGCGCGACAGCCGCGCCGAGCCAAACGCGCAGCGCGTCCTCAAGAGGCTCGAACGCCTTGTCCTTCGAGACGATGAGGATGCCCGCAGCGGGCCAGCGCGCGGCCGCCTGCCCTGCGGCCCAGGCCAGGGCAACGTCGGCCGCGTCCCGGGGCGTTTCCTTTGCGCCCCCCGAGCCCGCCACATCGAACAGGGCGCCCCTATCGCCGAATGCGCCCAGGGCCGCGAGACACTCGGCGGGCCGCAGGGCTGTCCCCGTGGCGATCACCGCCACACCGGCGTCGCCCGACGCGAGGGCCGCCAGGTGGGGGAACTCGTCCGCCACGTTGTCCCCGTCCACTAGGATTAGGACCCTGGGGTCGTCGAGACCGTCAAGGAAGGCCCGCATGTCCTCGCAGACGGCAGCGAAGACCTCGGAATACGCCGCAAGCGCATCTGAGCAAGCGTCGGACGCCGCCATTGTTCGTATGCCCGGTCGAGCTCAGTTTCAAAAACAGGCCCAGCCAGCTTGTTCCCTGCCGACCGGCTCGCGCATCTGGCGCGTCCCCCTCGCGGGCCGGAGCCCTGCGTGATATTTTGCGCCCGCCGAGGACGCCAGCAGGGGAGGCCGGGGCGCGGCGCCCCTGCGGGCGGCCGGTGCGGCGGTCCAAATGGGGTCGGTGCGTCCCGCAGCCCGCGGCCCGCAGGCGGCACCGCGCGCCGGCCGGGCCAATATTTCGGGGGGGCGTTTCTACATCCGAGCATACCCCTCCCATTACCCCGAAAGCATGGCAACGGCAGGTGTCTTCAGCCTCATCACAAACGATGGCAAGGCCGATCGGATGCTCAACGCGACCAAGATGCTCAACCAGCGCATCAAGGACGTCATGGCGGCCCGCGCGCGCCGCGGCGCGCAGGACGTCACGCCCACGCTGGCGGACATCAAGCGCACGCACATCCTGTACGTCGACAAGGAGTTCAAGCCCTTCGCGGCGATCGGCTTCGAGTACCAGACCGTCAAGCCCCAGTCGGGCTCGGCGACCCTGGGCGGCGGTGTGCAGTTCCTCATCCCGCAGTTCGGCGACTTTATCAACGACACCGTGATCCGCCTGCGCATCGCGGCCTGCCAGTCTGGCACCGGCGCGACCCCCGCGCACGGGTCCGCGTCGTTCCCCCTCGACACGATCGGCGCGCCGGGCGCGCCCTCGCTGATGTACAACATCGTCGACGCCTTCGGCGGCATCCTCGTTCGCGGCGGCCTCGTCGGCGCCTCGACCAACGTCATCACCGGCGCGGCCAACACCGCATTCACCTACCGCAACTTCGTGCGCTACTGCGAGTACCCGGCGAACCGCGCCTTCGCCAACGTCAAGTTCGACGTCAACGGCAACCCGCTCGACCAGTACGACTCCAACGTCACGATCATGCTCCAGAAGTTCAAGGTGAACCCCAACAAGAAGATCGCGTACGACCGTCTCTGCGGCCAGGAGACCGACCGCGAGGGCTACGGTGGCCTCCGCCTCGCCTCGGTTGCCGACGCCAACTCGGCCTCGACGCCCGCCAACTCGATCGGCAAGTGGTCCGCGTCCCAGTCGAACGAGACCGTCGGCCTCTTCACCGCCCTCAACTCGGCGGCGACCCTCGTGCTGTCGGCCGCCGACCCCGCGGTCGCCCAGGCCAACCTCGCCGGCCCCCGCGGCGGCTTCGACGTCGCCCGCGAGATGATCACCTTCCGCAACGGCCCGCAGACGCCCAAGCCGATCCAGCCCCCGATCGAGCTCTGGCACCCGCTGTGCTTCAACTTCTGCAAGGACGTCGGCAACTCGATCGCCAGTCTCGCCATCCCCGCCGGCCAGCGCTACATCCAGGTCGACTTCGCCCCGATCAACCAGCTCGTCTTCGAGTACCCCTCGATCTTCCTCGAGACGATCAGCGAGGCGCCCGCGATCCCGGCCAACACCCCGCTCAACCAGCCCGCAATCTCGCGGTCGAAGACCTACACGCCGATCTTCCAGAAGCTGGGCGTCGTCGCTGTCGGTGGCTCGGGCGAGCCCCAGATCGAGAAGCTCGAGATGTACGTGAACAACATCTTCCTCAACCCCGAGATCCATGATCTCTTCCTGCGCCGCGTCGGATTCTCCCTCGTCCGCGTCTTCCGCCAGCAGACGATGACCGTCAACGAGGCGGGCTCGACCGAGAAGCTCCTGGCGATGCTCAAGTGGCCCACCGAGTACATCTTCGTCGGCGCGCGCCCGACCTTCAACACCCAGGACGTCACCGCTGCCTCGGGCGGCATCGTCCCGGCGGTTGGCGGCGGCAACGTCAACGTGTGGCGCGACTGGCACCGCATGACCCGCCAGCTCGTGGCGACCGCGGGGACTATGTCCGCGGCCGAGCTGCCGGCGCTCAACAGCACCGCTGTGGGCACGCCCCTCGTGGCTGGCACCGCCGTCCACACCGCGGCGTTCGGCTCGATGGTCGGCCAGGTCGTCCCCGACCACTTCTACGAGGACGTCCCCACCGTCGACGCCATGACGATCACCGCCCACGGCATCCCCGTGTACAACTTCAACGACCGGTTCTTCTCGTCGTACCTGCCGATGCACTACGGCGGCCAGGCGATCACCCCGTCGGACGACTGCGGCGCGCTCATGATCAACTTCGCCCTCTACCCCGGCTCGGAGCAGCCCAACGGCCACATCAACATCTCGCGCGCCCGCGAGACCTACCTCAAGATCGTGTCCAGCTACATCACCGCCGCCAGCCCCGCGGTGCTCATCGTCGTTGCCGTCGCGCTCAACTTCCTGCTGATCGCCGAGGGCTCCGCCGTGCTCCGCTACTCGACATAAGCTGCGCGCCCCGCGCGCGGCGAGTGGCCGCTCCCGTTACCCGCTCGGGCTTGCTAGATAGCTGATGCTCGAGCCCGGGCCAGTGTTTTGGGTCTGCGGGCGCGCGCCGCGCGCTAACTGAAAGACGCCGCCAGCCGATCATCAACGGCGCCGGATGGACCTCGGGCCCTCAGCCGCGGCCGGCTCTGCCGGTTCTGCCGACCCCCTCGATGCGCTCGACGCGCTCAGCGTCCAAGAGCTCACCGATATGCTGGAGTTGCTCGGGGCGCTGGAGGCGCCAGAAAGCGCCGCGGACATAGGCGACGACTTCATCGATTGGCTCGTCCGCAACTACCGCCCCGAAAAGGGGCCCGTCGGCCGCGCCCTGCTCGACAGCTTGGTGCCTGACGACGCGGCTGCGCCGCCGCCTGCGCCAGCCCCGGCCAACGCAACGCCCAGGGCCATCGTGCCGATATCGTTCGCGCCCGGCAGCCGCGGGGAGCGCGCCTCGCCGCCCGCCGCCGCCGCCGCCCTCGTCCTGGGAGGGCTCGGGATCACCAGCCCGGCCGCCGCCGAGGCGCTGGCCGAGGTCCGGGCGGACAGGCACGGGCGCTATCCCCGGGGCGGAAGCGGGGGCGCTCGCGGGCGCGGACGTGGACACGGCGGCGCTCGTGGAGGCCGCCCCAGGGGTGGTCGGGGCGGTCGTGGCGGCCAGAGCGGGCGCTCTCGGGGCGCTCGCTGGTAGGGCCCGGCGGCACAAAAGAAACTGGACTTGGGGCGCGGGCGCTGCCTAGCCCCAGAGCACGTACTCGTGGCCGAGCCACCGCGCGACCTGGATGTCGCAGGCGCCGTGGTTGGCGGGGCGGTCCCGCGGGCTGGCGGCTTCCTTCTCCCTGGCCCTGAGCATGGCTTCGACGGCCGCCATGACCGCGTTCCTGGTCGCCTCCGCGCCGCCGCAGCCCTCCTTTTGGGGCACGATATCGTGGTAGCCGCAAACGTTTCCGACGAGTGCAGAGATGAGTATCTTGAGCTCGAACTGGGGGATGCACTTGAGCGCGAGCACGAGTTCCGCGAATGTGCCATGCTGGCACTCGATGATGCGATCGGCGAGTGCGCGCGCGATGTCGTCTTTGGCCGAGTAGGGGACGAACGGGCGGAAGCCGCGATGCTCGGGGTTGAACTCCTCGATCCCGTTGTCGTAAACCCGCGGGAACGTCAGATTCTTGAGGCGCATCTCGAACACATCGAGCGAGTCCGCGTGGGCCTTGTATGGGTCCAGCTCGGAGTTGCTCAGGATGCGCTCCCAGGCGCTCCCGGTAATCCAGTCCGAGTCGACCCCGTAGATCGCCATGAGGGCGAGGTCGAGGTCGAAGCGCACGGGCGTCGCGCGGTAGCCCTGAGCTGCCCCCGGAGCGCCGGGGGCATCGCTGCCGAACACGGTCTCGGGGAACGAGCGGCTGCCCCGCTGCACGGACACGACGCCGCCGAACAGGACAGCCCCGGCCTCGCGCTCGCCGGCCGGGAGCTCCTCGGGACAGGGGAGGCGCGCGAGGCTGAAACCGCCGACCGTGCCGCCCTGCTCGAGCACCCGCTCGACTTGGCCCCAGTCGGCGCCGGGGATGTAGAGGCCGAAACCCATCCGGAGGGCCTCGTCGAGATGGAACAGCGTGTCTGGGGCAACGTCGGACATGGGCATAACGTTGACGCCCCGGTAGAGCGCGAGCGCGCCCATCTCGGTCATCTCGATGCGCCCGTTGGACCAGGCGACCGCCTCGGAGCCCAGCCGGAGGCTGGCGAGAACCTCGCTGATGTTCTCCAGGCTGGGGTTGACCAGGCGCACGACGCGCGGGCCGCACCGCAGCTCGACGGAGCTGCCCACCTGGTAGGCCACGGCCTTCTGGCCGTGGAAAGCCTCGAGGTGCGCGGCCAGCGCGTGGGCGCCGAGCTCGCCCCTGTGCCTGCCCACGCCGAGGACGTAGTAGGTGGGGATGCAGTCGTTCTTCCCGAAGAGCTCGTTCTGCGCCGCCATGCGCGAGCAGATGTTCGTTAGCACCGCCATAATCCAGTGGCCCGCGGCGCAGAGGCCGTGGCCGTCGTGGTCGAACTCCGAGAGGTCGCGGTGGTGCTGGGCGAACGAGGCCCTGAACTGCACGTTGTTGCAGATCCGGTTCCCGTACAGGATAGTAGAGACGGGAGTCACGACGCCCTTGCAGCACGGAGGCTCGGTGCGGCTCAGGGTATCGTCCAGCCCGAACGTCCAGGGGAGCGGGAGGATGTTCGACCCGACGTAGTCCAGGTAGGCGCTCGCGATGGTCGAAAGAAGCCGCGCCGAGTCTTTGAGGGGCATACTGCAGCCAGACAGGACATTGCAGCGCTGGAGCCGCTGCAGCGCCTCGGTGAGGATCTCGGAACAGTAGTCCTCCTCGAGCTCGGTGTAGAGCTTGTCGTACACCCCGAGCTTTCGGAGCTTCGGCCCGGAATCGCTCAGCGCCGGGCCCTCGAGGGCGCTCTCGGAGGGGTCCGCCCCGGCTGGGCCGGCAGCGGGTGTCGCCTCCGCAGGGGGGACGGCCTCCACAGGAAGCGCGACCTCCGCAGGGGGTGCGGCTTCCGCAGGGAGGGCCGCCCCAGCCGCGATATCGATCGCGGAGAGAGCGGCAACCGGCTGCACGGGGGCACCGGCAGGCTGCGCGGGGGCACCGGCAGGCTGCGCGGGGGCACCGACAGGCTGCGCGGGGGCGTTGACCTCAGGATCGGTCGGATGGGTCTTCGAAAGGCGGATGATCTCGGCCAGAACGGCGAGACCGTCAATGATCGCGTTGCGAGATGCGGAATCCATAGCTAGAAGTAGCAGGAGATAGCAAGGTGCTAGGCGGTTCAATTATGCACCCGGTATGCCGGCGCCAAAAGAAGGAGGCGGCGCCGCCTGCGGATCAGCTCACAGCGCTCACAGGTGGATCAGCTCCACGTTGTCGGGACCGAGCCAGTTGGCGAGCGCGCGGGTCTGGAGCGGCTCCGGGCGGTAGCCCAACTCGACAGGCTGGCAGATCTTGGTCATCTCCAGCATCGCGCCATGCAGGTGGGTCGAGAGGGTAGTCCGATCGACAACCGCGAGCGCGTGCACCCCGGGGAACAGCCGGCGATCAAACTTCAGAGAGCTTGCAAGTGCCTCGATGCGCGCGAGCGTTTGGTAGACCGCGAAATCGCGGACGCGCAGCCGGCGGGTCGCGGTGAGGTCAATCCCCTGGTTGGCCCCGGCCCAGACGGCCCACACGGCATCAGCAACCGCGTCCTCGACGAACGCCTTGGAGATTACGTGCTCCGCGAAGGCGGCGCCGGTCGGGAACCTGCGCGACCCGCCCCACGAGAACACCACCCGCGCGCAGAACTCGGCCGGCTCTCCTCCCGACAGGCCGGCGAGATACGCGATGCCGGCGGCGGCCGGGCCGCAAGGCGGGGCCTCATCTGCGGCGTGCTCCACGATGTCCGAGTAGTACGACAGCCCGTTCCACCACATGTCGCACAAGCTGATGGTGCACTCGTCAAATCGCAAGACCCGGGCGCTCCGCTCGGAGAAGGTCACGCCGGGAATGTAGATGTCGAGATGGAGTGTCTTCGCCGCGGCAACGAGTCGGTGTGTGTAGCGCGCCTTCGTCGTAAGGTTGAGGACCTCGACGCGCGCGGTGTAGACGAGCCACCCGGCGGAGTTGAACTCCGGCATCGCGTCGTGCCCGACCCAGCACACGCCGTCGGCGCCGAGGTCGGTGCGGGAGAGGTACACCTCGGCGGCGGACGGGCAGGAAGGGACCGAGTAGGCCGAGAAATGGTAGCGGATACCGCAGGGCAGTCCGCCGACCTCGAGCTGCGCCCAGGCGCTTTTGATGTTGATCGTCACGTCGCCGAGCTCCGAGAAAGCGGACGCGATCTCGTAGATCCGCTGGAGCGTCTCGATCGTGCTCCCGGCGCGCGCCCGAGGGTAGTAGTCGAGGACCTCCGGGAGCCCGCAGCCCAGCAGGATCTGCATCAGGCCGCGGCCGGCGACGTACAGGCCGAGCTCGTAGAGACGCCGCCCAAGGGGGACATTCTCAAGCAGCTCCCGAAGAGTGGAAATGTTCTCGGGCGCGAACGCTTTGCAGCGCAGGAGGCTTTTGGTCCAGTCCATGGGCGCTTTGCGGGTCTGGTGAACCGCATCTGCGTCATCGTGCGTCTCGTAAAGCACGCGCTCAGCGACGTACGCGTGCTCAGCGATAACGGCGCGAACCAGCCTCGTGATCTCCGAGGCGTCCACAAACTTCGACCTCGCCACGCGTGGAACGATGAGATCGGCGCCGCGGGACTCGACCACATTGTTCTGCTCGGCGGCCGATGGCTCGACTGGCCCGCCAGCGGGCCCAGCGGCAGCCGGCGGAGGCTCAGCTGGTTCGTCGGCGGGCCCAGCGGCGGCCGCTGCGCTGGACCAGTGGTCGCGCAAGACAGTGCCCAGAGCGCAGAGCTGATCGGGGTCCACCCGGACCAGTTCGGCGACGGCTTTCATGAGGGACTTGTCGGCAAGGAGAGACGCGATACCAGACATTGAAGCGAGGAATACATAGCCATTAACGGTTTCAGTTTAATGGCCCAGGGAGTTCTAGACACATTCGGCGTCTGCGTTATGCTGCACCGCGCGGGCGACGCGATGGGCGCCCCCTTCGAGTTCATACGGAGCGCAAAAGACTACCGAGCCCTTACCGCGTTCGACGGCCGCATCGTTTCATCTGTCCGGCACACACGCTTCCAGGGAACTATCACGCACCCCGCCGGCTGCGCCACAGATGACTCCGAAATGGCAACCGCCGCGCTCATTGCACTATCCTCGCCGCACGCTTTGGGGTCCCCCGCCAGGTTCGCCGCTGCCGCCCTGAGGGAGTACCTGGGCTGGGCGGCGACCGGCGCGCCCTGGATGGGGCGCAACACCCGCCGCCGCCTGCAGAACCTCAGGACCCCCCAGGGGTTCGTCCGCCGGGCGCTGGGCGACATGGCCACCCGGGACAGCCAGTCGAACGGGGCCCTCATGCGCGCCGTGGGCCTCGCCGCCGCGCCGGCCGCCTGGGCCGTCATCGACTGCGTGCTCACCAACTGGTCCCCGGTGTGCGTCGTTTGCGCCGTTGCGTACCACGCGGCCCTAAGAGCGGCCCTTATCACCGGCGATGCCGCGGCGGCCTTCCGCGCGGCCCACGAAGCCACGAGGCTCCCGCCGGAGTGGTACGCCGACGCGCTGCGGCTCGTGCGGCCCGGCGTGCTCGCTGCCGAGGGGGCCGAGCCCCTCGCAGTGTTCTACGCGTCCGTAGAGCACTGGTGGGCTTCCGGCGGCGCGCCCTGGTGGGACCTGGCCCCGCAGTACGCTAGGGAGTCGATCTCCGACGGGGAAGACGGGGACGCCCGGACGATCGACGGGCAAAACAAGGGCTGGGTTCTCCACGCCCTTTACGCCGCGTTCTACGGACTCCGCCGCCACAGCATCGGCGACACCCCGAGGGAGGCCCTGGCGGCGGTCGTAAGGCTGGGCGGCGACACCGACACGAACGCCGCGATCGCCGGCGGGCTGATCGGGGCTGTCCTGGGCGGCCGCGTCGACCCCGACACCCGGGGCCTCCTGGCCGCGACCGGCGTCTCGCGCGCGCGGTGCGGGCCCTACAACGCCGAAACCGCGGCCCGGCTGGCCCGCGAGCTCGGGCATACGTGCGGGCTAGGGGCGGCCGAGGCCGCTGGGGGCGGGTCCGCCAGCTCGGACTCTGGCAGCGATTGAAGCTAGAGCAATGGGGGCATCAGCGGCAATGGACCCGGTGGATGTGGGAAAGCTAATCCGAGATTGGGCCGCCCTCGCGCTCCTAAAGGAGCGCATGTGCACGCGTGGGCCCTACGTGAAAGCCAGGGACGACCTCATCCAGGCCGCCCGCGACGCCGCGGGCGATACTATCGACCGGGCGATCGCGGCCCACACAGAGGCCGACCCCTCGTCCCAGTTCCTCATTCGCATTAACGTGATCCACGAGGCCGAATTCGTGACGGGGGGCGACGGGCAGCTCGAATCTATGAGGGTGTCTTCGACCAGGGTCTTCGAGCACCCTGCCGGCCCGGAGGACGAGCGCCTGCGCGCCGACTACGAGTCACACGGGGACAATCCTGAGGTCCTCAAGGGGTGCGCGGGCTTCGTTATCGTCTCGATGGCCTGCCGGTGCGGCACCCGCAAGTCGCCGATGGCCATCCGAAACACACGGATCTACGCTGTCCACCAGTCCTAATCAGCTGTGTGATCGCGCCGTCCTACTTTCTTTTGGAGCCCGGCTGCGAAGCAGTATCAGGTGGTAAGATATCCCCCTAATGTCTGTGGCCAGCTCAGCCGAAATGTTCGGGTCGAAATCGTTCATGGCTGTGACATCACCCGAGGCCGTTGCTGAGGATAGGGAAAAGTACGCCTACGCCTACGCTCGTCCCGCAGGAACTGCCGCTCAGGACCCTGCTACGGCGGGGCCCAGCAAGGTCAGCAAGATCGCCGACCGGAAGGCCGTCCTCAAGGGCGGCCGGCGGGTCGTCAGCCGCGCCAGCGCCGGCGGGAGCGGCGCGCGCGGCATCACGGGCAAGTACAAGCAATTCTGCATGCACCTGCAGGGTTACGTGCACGTCGAGTTCGCGAAGTTCCGCGAACTCCTCGTCCTCAAAGACGAGGAGCCCGCCGAGGGCGAGCGCCGGTTCGTCTACCAGGACGCGCGCCGCTCGGGCGCCGACCTCATCGAGGCCGGCGGGGGCGCGGCCCTGCGCATGCTCATCGGGGAGCGCCGCTTCGCCGCCGCCTTCCCCGGGGCATCGGACGCCCCCAACCCCATGTCAAAGGCCGAGCTCGACGCCGCGATGATCAAGATGGTGCGCAGCTCCCTCCGGGCGGGCTGGGCCGAGAAGGACTTCGAGGACTACCAGCGGCTCCTCGATGCCGGCGGCGAGCTCGGCCTGGCGCCCGAGGCGACCCAGTGGGCCCTCGCTATGACCGGCGAGTTCACGCGAAACTACGTCGCCGGGACCAAGGTCTACCGGGCCCTCGTCCAGGACCACCTCGCCCAGGGCGCGGCGGAGGCCCGCAAGCTGCGAGAGCGCCGGGAGCAAGACAGCGCGGACCAGATGGAGCGCGCGGTCGAGGCCATGAAAAAGAAGCTCATCGCCGAGGCCGCCGCGAGGGGCGCCCGGGAGGGGGCCGGGGCTGTCCAGGCACCCTGAGCTCGCGGGGGCGAGGCTGCCGGTGTGGCCCGGCCGCTAAATGCCGGGGCTGTCATCGCCCGAGGACCAGCCGCCGATAGCCTCCAGAAGCTCGAGCACGCCCTCCGCGAGGCATTCAGCGTCCACGGCATCGTCTTTTTGGGCCAGCCAGTCGCAGGCGGCGCCGCTGTCGGCCTCGTCCTCGTCGGGCGGCGGCCCCGGCCGCGGGGGCGCGGGCAGCATCTCGCGCAGGGTTAGGGAGACCCGCGGGGCCCCCCGCTTGCGGGCGTGGATCTCGTGGGTGTAGACGTGCCGCGCCGGGCCCTCGAGCACCAGCAGGCTGCCCCGGGGGAGCTCGACCAGGCAGGGCGGCCGGCCGGCACGGCGCAGGACCATCCGGTCGGCGAGCCCCATCGACACGATCGCGATGCGCTCGCCGAAGAGCCGGCGGTCGTCCCGGTGCGCGGCGATCGACTGGCCGCTGGTGTACTCGTTGGCGATGCACTGGGTGCGCGCGGGGTCGAGCCCGACCCGGGCGGCGAGCAGCGCGAGCCAGCGGGGGAGCGCGGGCGCGGCGGCAAGGCCTCGCGGGGCGTAGGTGTACCGCGCGCCGTAGTGCCTAGTCGCGCGGGCGAGGCCGCCGTTATACTCGAGGCCGGGCCCCGCCCGGACAAGCCGCAGGATTGCCGCCTCCACGTCGGGCGGTAGGAACTCCAGCTCCAGCCGCGCGCCTTCGGGCAAATCGGCCATCGGGTGAATAAGCTAATTGAACTGGCGTATCTTCAATAATCAACGACAATGCGTTTTGCAAGCACCCGCCACGACCTCGAGGACCAGTTCGAGAGCATCCTCGAGGACTACGCCGACCTCTTCGAGGAGGACGACGGGGAAGAGGCGGTCCCGGACGAGGACGCCCCGCCCGAGGAGGACCCCGCGGCCGCCGCGCTCGCCGAGCCGGAGGCCGAGGACCTCTCCGAGATCCTGAAGGGCGCGCAGAGCGCGGGAGGCCCCGGCGGCGTACTGCTGCGCTACAAGGGCGCCGACTCGCTCCCCCTGGGCGTCCCGACGCGCGCCGACATCGTCGACGCGGCGTCCAAGCCCGAGTCCCTCAAGGGGCCCGACGGGGGCCTCTACTTTATGCCGAGCGCCGTGCGCGAGGACCAGGTCTACACCGGCGGCCCGGCCGCCCACGTCCTGTGGGTGTTCGGCTGCCTCCTCGACGGCACGAAGACGGCGGTGCGCATCGACGACATCCCCCTGTACTTCGACGTGCGCATCAAGGGCGCCACCGGCGACAAGCAGGCCGACGCCCCCGCGCGGCGCGAGTCCCTCGCGCAGGTCCGCGCCCTCATGAAGGACGCGGCCCCCGCCGCCGGCCTCACGACGGTGTTCAAGAAGCCCCTGCGGGGCTACTGCGAGCGCGCGCTCCCCTGGACGCGCGTCACGGTCGCCACGAAGAAGGAGTACACCGCCGCCCTCAAGGCGGTCCACGCCGCGGGTATCGAGACGGCCTCCGACGACAAGGCGGGCAACTACTACCGAAAGTCCGCCCGCGAGCTCGACCTGCAGCTGGCCGACTGGGTGAAGCTCTACGGGGCCGAGGAGATCGCGCCCCCGGCCCCCCAGGTCGGCCGCGCCTTCGCCGTCGCCCCGGACGGCTACCGCGCCCTCGTCAACATGATGGACCCCATCGAGGCGCGGCGGGCGGGGGAGGCCGAGCGCATGGCCAACCCCCTCCTGGCGAAGGACCGCACCCTCGTCGTGGCCTACGATATCGAGACCCACAACGGGCGGGGCACGCACGACCTCCCCGCCGGCGGCGAGCGGGAGGACACCTACATCTCGGTGGCCTTCACCGCTCACTGGGCGGGGGACGCCGAGCCCCTCGCCCAGGTCGTCTACTCGACGGTGGAGACGGACCCCGACCCCCGCTGGGTCACGGTCATCTGCCCCGACGACGCGGCGGTCGGGCGGGCCATCGCGCTGCAGATCCAGGCGCTGGCGCCCGACTTCATCCTCGACTTCAACGGCGGCCAGTACGACGTCCCCTTCATGGTGGACAAGTGGGTCCTGAACGACCAGCTGGGCTGGGCGGTCAACACGATGTCCTGCCTCCCGCGGGGGCGCACGCCCGGCACCTCGGACGTCCTGCGGTTCGGCTACAACAACCTCGACTCGGAGTTCTGCCTGCGGATCAAGATCGACGCGACGAAGTCGCACCCGGTCGCCCGCCTCGCGGTGCCCGGCCTCTGCTGGGTCGATATGCGCCCCGTCTTCATGCGGCTCTACACCAAGGACAAGCTCAGCTCGCTCAAGCACTTCCTCGGCCGCTGCAAGCTGGCGGGCAAGGTCGATATGCCGATCAAGACGATGTGGGCCTCCTACGTCGCCGCGCGGGCGGCGGGGCGCAAGGCCGACGCGGACATCCGCGCGCGCATGCACGCCGTGATGTACTACAACGTCGTCGACTCCCTGAGCTGCCAGCGCCTGGCGGTTACCCGCAACGTCATCAACGAGTGGCGGCAGCGCAGCGCGATGGCGATGGTGTCTCCCGACGACTCCTACGCCCGCGCCGACGGCATGAAGGTCTGCAACCTCCTCGGGCGGTTCGCCGCCGCCCGGGGGTACCTCATGCCGATGACGCCCCCGGAAGAGACGCGGCCCGGCAAGTACCCCGGCGCCCACGTCTTCCCCCCGAAGAAGGGGATCTCCCCCGACCCCGACCTCTTCCGGCTGGTCGAGGAGGCCAACGCCGAGGCGCGCGCCGCCGTCCGCAAGGCCCGCGCGCGGGGCGAGCACCTGCCGGGCCTCAGCCCCCCCGCGCCCAAAAAGGCCGCAGGGGGCGGAAAGACCCCGGCCCCCAAAAAGGGGGCGCCCGCCGGGAAGGCCGCCGGCGCGAAGGCCCCCGCGAAGGGCGCGAAGGCCCCCGCGAAGGCCCCCGCGTCCGCCTCCCCGGGCGGCGGGGACGCCCCCGCCCGGACGCCCGAGGAGGCCGCGCGCGAGGTCCAGTTCTACCTGCGCGTCCTCGAGGCGAGCGAGGAGTTCCTCGAGGCGCTGCCCGCCGACGTCGGCATCGCCGCCCGGCGGCTCATCGACGCCTACGAGGCCTTCCGCGAGGAGTACCCCGTGACCGGCCTCGACTTCTCCTCGCTGTACCCCTCCCTCATCATGGCCTACAACTTCTCCCCCGAGAAGATGGTCCTTGACCCCGAGTACGCGGCGGACCTGCGCGCGCGCGGCGTCGACCTCCACGAGGTGAACTTCGTGTTCAGCGGCGAGCCCGTGCGGGGCTGGTCCGTGCGCCACGGCAACCGCCCCGAGGACTACGGCATGATGGTCGAGATCCTCATCTTCCTCTTCAACCTCCGCAACGAGGTCAAGAAGGACCTGCAGGTCCAGAAGGATCTCATCGAGACCGTCGAGGCCGCCGAGACCGAGGGCAAGGCCGTCGGCGGCCTCGGCGCCGGCGTCCGCGCCGTCGCCGCGCGCTGCCGCGCCGAGGAGGCCGCCGCCCAGGAGGAGCTGCAGAGCGGCAACCTGCGCATCCCCCTCGGCGCGACGAGCGACGAGCACATCGCCGACCTCAAGCGCCGCGCCGGCATCGCCGCGGGCATGGCCGCGCGGCTCGAGTCGATCATCGCCGAGGGCGAGGCGCGCGCGCAAGATGGGGCGGACGGTGTCGACGCCGCCATCGCGGCCGTCGCCCACGCGCGGGTCGACCGCGCCAAGTTCCTCGCCGCCGCCCTCAACGCCAAGCAGCTGGCGATCAAGGTGTACATGAACACCTTCTACGGCGAGAGCGGCAACAAGCGCTCGCCGATCTTCCTGCTGGCCCTCGCCGGCGGCGTCACCTCCGCCGGCCAGATGAACATCATCGGCGCCTCGCAGGTCGTGCTGAGCAAGGGGCACCACATCCGCTACGGCGACACCGACTCCCTCTACATCGTCATCAACCAGTCCGCCTACCGCGAGGCCAACGCCGGCTTCGCCGCCGGCCACTACGACCGAGAGGGCTACATGTCGATCGTCGTGCGCGCCACGATGCGCGCGATCGACCGCCTCAAGGGCGAAGTCAACGCCTGGCTCGCCGAGACGAGCGGGACGGCGTTCCTCAAGATGGCCTACGAGGAGGTGCTGTGGCCCTACGGGATGATGGGCAAGAAGAAGTACGTTGGCCGCCCCCACGAGAACATCCCGAACTTCGGCGCCAAGCCCTTCATCAAGGGCATCGACGTCGTGAAGCAGGGCCACGCCAGCTTCACCAGGGACATCGGCAACCAGATCATCGACCGGATCATCGACCACTACAACACCCTGCGGATGTCGGGGATCGTCGAGGCCGTCCTGCGCAAGGCCCTCGCCCACCCCTGGGACCCCAAGGACTTCGTCCTGGACGCCGCCTACCGCAGCGACAAGAAGAACATGCCCGTCCAGCGGTTCGTCGAGCGGATGCGCGCCCGCCACGCCGTCGAGCAGGCCCGCGCCGAGGTCGACCGCGCCACCGGGCGCCGCCCCCGCCCCTTCTACTACAAGCCCCCCGCCGACGGCGAGCGGTTCAACTACGTGCTCGCCGTCGTCGACGCCGAGTTCGACCTGCAGGGGCGCAAGATCCGCCTGAAGAAGGGCGACCGCATGGAGTACCCCGAAGCCCCCGGCGTGCGCATCGACGTCGCGGCCTACTTCAACTCCTTCGTGTCGGGCATCTGCGCCCGCTTCCTCTCCTGCGAGAAGGAGTACGAGCCGCCGAACGCCGCGCGGCTCACCCCCAAGGAGTACGACGCCGCCGTGCAAAAGCGCGCGAAGAAGGGCGTCGAGGAGTACATCACCCGGCTGTCGGGGGCCGCGTCCCCCGCCCTGATGCGCAGCGTCGGGTGCGCCTTCCGCCGCGCCTACAAGAAGGCCTGGAGCACCGCCGCCCCCGCCGTCTACGGCGCGCTGGGCGGCGCCGCCCGGTACCTCGACGGCGCGATCCTCGACGCCGAAGACATCGCCGCCGGGGCCGCCGACGCCGCCGCCGGGGCCGCCGCCCTCGCCGCCGCCGCGG
>JACCDM010487186.1_pt1 | contig 22952 bp, 9 predicted proteins | sample 7445851 | NCBI WGS metagenome assembly JACCDM01 (sample SAMN15323438, study PRJNA562643) | freshwater metagenome | isolation source: river surface water | place: USA:Blue River Watershed | collected 2017-08-16
GGCTTTTTACAAGTCAGCCGAGTATAAGGCCCGAAGGGCCGTTAGACCGACTTTTACAAGTCAGCCGTTACACCGGCTTTTGTGCAAGAATCCAGCACTGACACACATTCCTCTCTTCATTCGACACAAAATTACAATCATTCAAGCTTTCGTATCCCGGCCACCCATGGCATTTCCACAATTGCTGGATGTAATCATAATTGCCCCATTGCCCAATTTCCACCACTTCGAATCCCGCGGTCTTGAATAGCACCGCGAGCCCCATCGGCGTGAATCCATTGAAATGTATCGGCGTCATGTGCGGTATATTCAACGTCGGCACAGAGGTAAATACGTACCCACCCGGCTTCATCGTGTCATATATTTGTTTCACCGCCTCAAACGGGTTATATAAATGCTCGATGGTTTGGTTAAATAAGAAGAAGTCAAACTCATTCTTGAAATGGTTGCCGACTGTGTGTAAATCGTATTCCGGGTATTCGAGCTTAGTCTTTCGCGCCGGCGAGATGAACTCCATCTCTGGGTCCGAGTCACATGTATAACCCAGATGTTCAATCGTAATCTTGTGTTTTGTGGTCCATTCGATAAAGTCGAGCATACACCAGTTGCGCGGGAAGTCGTTGTTCCCCCAGTTGTATCCATATGCTTTGGCGGGACACACGGGCAGGTCCACGTATTTGTGGAAATAGGACTCGGGTAGCTTCACTTTATCATAATACAATCGGTGTAAATCATCAGAGGATAACATGGTCGGGATAGATTATGTGATGAGGTGGCTTTATTCATTTTTATAATAAGTATAAAACCATTTCCCCAATAAATAACAAATGCCCCGATACGTTTGCGAATATATTTGGCTTGATGGATTCGGCGGGTTGCGTTCGAAAACACGCATCATAAATCATGATAAAAACACCTTTCCCGAATGGAACTATGATGGCTCCTCTACTGGCCAGGCCGACGGTGATGGCAATACCGAGGTTATATTGAAACCAGTGGCCATATATTCCGATCCACTGCGGACCATAGCCGGCTACAAATGTGTGCTGGTGCTCTGTGACACCGGCGTCGGCAATCGAGCCCAGGCCGCGCAAATATTTGACCGGGGTCTTGATGAAGAGCCATGGTTTGGAATTGAACAAGAATATGTGATGGTATTTCCGGGGGATGGGCCAATATCCAATGATGATGGACTCCATTATTGTGGTGTCCGGACATCCTCGGTGGAGAGGCTTATCGCGGAAGAACATTTGGCGGCGTGTTTGGCCGCGGGGCTCACGATTTCCGGTATCAATGCCGAGGTCGCCACGCGGCAATGGGAGTTTCAGATTGGGCCCGTAGTCGGCATTGGCGCGGCAGACCAAGTCTATGTCGCGCGGTATTTGCTCGAACGGGTCGCGGAGAAACGCGGGGTCCGAATCACGTATCATCCGAAACCGTGCGCCACAGCCAATGGGTCGGGGTGTCATATCAATTTCAGCACCTGGGCGATGCGCGAACCAGCTGGGCTGTGGTTTATCGAATCTTGTATGTCGAAGCTGGCGGCGGCTCATAGAGAACACATTGCGGGTTATGGATTAGACAATGAGCAACGGCTGACTGGCAAACACGAGACGTCGTCGATGGATGTGTTCAGCTATGGCAAAGGAACTCGAAATACCTCGGTCCGAATCCCGAATCAGACGATAAGTGCGGAATGCGGATATTTCGAAGACCGCCGACCGGCGGCCAATGTGGAGCTTTATGGAGCAACGGCGAAGCTGTTTGAGACATGTTGTCTGTTATAAAATTGAATTGATTTCTTGTGAATCTCAGGATTCAAAAGAACAAAAATGATGTTAATGAAACTCGATTTGGTTGAAGGGTACGTGGTCAAGCGCCCGTCGCGACATGTGAAAACACCGTATGTTGCCGATGTTCAAGTTTACGACCAACAAGCCTATGGCGACCAACAAAAAAAAGAAATCCTTGCTCACGCTCCCTCTCTCGGATGTTGCGGGTTAGCCGACGCGTCGGCCGTCGTGCTCATGGAATCCAACCAGAAAACCGGCAACAAATGCTCACACACGATTTGCCTATCTATCCAAGACACACAAATCATTGGTATCAACCCGAAACTCGCGGAACAACTGGTCGAATCGGCGCTCACCCAGAATTGCATCTCTTCTTTGAATAATGTTCGTAGATATGCGCGGGAAACGACCATTCACATAGAGGACCACGTGGATTCGCGGTTCGATTTCACGGGTATCGACGAACAAGGCCGCACATTCATTATGGAGGTGAAAGTGGTCCCTCTCGCAGAATACGAGGATATGCCGGCAAAAGAACGTGCCAAAATGGACTTCAGCGGACGGTCACCTTCATCCAAGGTCGCGTATTTCCCCGAAGGATATCGCAAGAAGGCGGGCGAGACGGTGAGTCCCCGGGCTCTGAAACACATTCGCGAACTCACGTGGATACGACAGGAAACGACGGTTCGCACCATTATGTGCTACGTGATACAGCGCACCGATGTGGACCGATTCCAGCCGTCGGTAAATGACCCCGAATATAGGGCGGCTTTCTATGCCGCGCTCCAAGCCGGCGTAGAGGTGATAACACTGGTTGTCCAATGGACACGCGACGGCGCCGCGTATTTTGTGCGCGATGATTTGCCTATTGTTATGGAGAATAAACTATAAATCAATAACTAAAATGACTGGTTTTGAAATAAAAAAACTGCTCGGAATCGAATATGTCAGTGCGTCGGATTTGCTTAAGCAACTATGTTCGTAATCAAGACTTCATTGGTTCGCGACTCGGGCGACTTGGAATTGATTGACCGCTTACAGCTGATGGTTTTTTTCGTATATTGCGGCCCGGCAAACGCGTCATTCACCAGCGCGACATCCGAATTGCTCATCAATATTCGCGCCTCTATTTTGTCGCAAATCGAAAACAGTATTTTGTGGTCTTCGAGTGAGAATCCGCCGGCAGTATAGGATACAAAGGATGTGCTGGTCTCGGGGGCGTAGGGCGGGTCCAAATAGACGAAATCGCTCTCTGGATGTCCGCCCACGCGTTCCAATGAACCCACATAGGACTCACACGTGAATATGACATCGCGAATGAGCGCCGATACTTCGCGAATATGGGCCTCGTCGATGATGGTGGGGTTCTTGTAGTTGCCAAATGGGACATTGAACCCGCGCGGACCTTCGCGATAGAGGCCGCGAAAACACGTCTTGTTCAGAAATAACAACATCGCGGAAGCTTGTATGGATGCTAGTACTGTCATATATACGGCGTCCTTTGTAATCAGGTTGAAATGACTGCGTATCCAGTAATAATACGATTCCTGCGATGTCATCGCTTCCTCGATGGTCGACGGGTTTCGATTGACGACCGAACCCGAGCATTTTGCGTATGCGTCGGTGAGCTTGCGGACTTCATCGATGAGCTCTTCCGGGTGATGCTTGATATTTTTGTAAATGGCGATAAGGTGGGGATTGATATCGCTGGCATAAATGCTCCCCGACACGGTAATCGATTTATCGGATAGGAGCGCGAGAAGCACACTTCCGCCACCCAAGAAGGGCTCATGGTAATTGTGGATTTGTTTTGGGAAAAGAGCCAAGACGTCGTGGATGATTTGCGTTTTTCCGCCGACCCATTTTAAGAAAGGTTTTACGTGTGCCATTTTTGTGATTTGTGTTAATTATAAAATATCGAATATAATTCAATTTTATAGATATTATTGCGTCTATTACACTTATAAATATATTATTTAAATATAATTATAAGAATGAACGACCAACACATCTATTGTATTCATGACCGTTTGTACAATGTAGCCGACTTCGTCGGCAAGCACCCAGGCGGGACCAATGTGTTTGCCAGCTTGAAATCGTACGCGGATATTACCCCGATGATATATACTTATCATAAAGACGCATCTCTTATTTTCGACGTGTTATCCAAATACGATATTTCTGCGAATAACATGGACCGAGTGACGTACAAGACTGACTACAACTACGATAAGTATAAGGAGTTGAAAGCCCTGGTTTACAATGAAATCCGCAGCAAGGGTTTGCCCCTCTATTGGACAACCAGCGAAATCCTGTATAACATGAGTGGGTTCGCCGCATACTTGGGGATTTGGACATATTGTATTTGGTCCAATTCATTATCCGCGTGGTGGTTTGTCTTATTGGCAACCATAAATATTGGTCATTGTGCCCTACTTTTTCATGAAACCTCTCACTATAGTGGATTCAAAACCCCGCAATTGAATACATTGGTTTCTCATATTGCTGTTGCCCCCATTCTCACCACGGAAGAGTGGAAATGGGACCACAATTATTTACATCATGGGTTCACCAATACGGAGTTTGATTCGGACTTCAATGGACACCAGCTCACATTTCGCAATTCGCAGGAACACCCCCATTATTTTCAGCACCGGTTTCAGCATCTGTATGCGGGTGCGCTGTTGTGCCTTGGCGGATTTAGTGGGCAAATCGATAGCATCAAACACAAAAGATGGAATATCCTATTATTTTTGTTTATCCTCTATCGGTGCGGGTTTTACAACACACTTGTATTTTATTCATTGAGTGGGTTTTTGTTTTTGTCTATTGCGCAGTTTTCGCATATTCAACCCGAATGTGTTAAAGGCGAACACTCCCGTGTTAAAGGCGCGACCAATGACTTCTTGGTGAATCAGGTAACCAGTACGATTAATTACCGGACAGATAACATTGTGACTCGATTATTGTGTTTTGGATTGGATATTCAGATTGAACACCACCTGTTTCCAAATATTCCGCACAGTACATTGAGACAAATACAGCCGGTGGTTCGCGATTATTGCGCCCAAAATGGAGTGACCTATATTGAAAGGTCGGATGTGTTCGAAATGGCCAAGTCTTATTGGCGGCATTTGTACAAAATGGGCAGTGAATAATTATTGGTCATGTTTATGGAAAAAAATCTATATATTAGTTTATAGTATAATGTCTTTAGATAGTGATGTTCTTAAAGAATTAGATGAAATGCCAAAAGAATCGGATGCTGAAAAAATCGCATATAACAAAAAGGTTTTGCGAAAAATGTTCGATATTAATGCAGTTCCCTTAAATAACGTTAATGACAAAGATGATGCAATATTTCTGATGGTGCAGTTGATAGCCCGATATATAACAGACCCTATCAGTGTTGTTGATAAAAATGATCTATTCCATAAACTTAAGGCATTTACTGATAAATATAATGTAGAATTGATAACTGGGTCCAGACTGGAAGACGTATTTGGGGAACGTATAGTATACAAACCAGATGGTTCTGAATACAAAAGATGGGGTGGTAAAAAAACACGCAAATACAAAACTTTTGCGAAAAAGTCTAGAAAAAATAAAGGAAAGAGAAGTAGAAAGCATTACACCAACCAAAAATAAAAATGATACAAATCTCATTTTCTTTTCGTAGGGTGTAGCCTCTATTTTGTCGGGTTTTTACATTCGACACAATAGTAATTGCCGTTGCCCCCGGTTCTAACGGAAACATTGTCTCACTCGAAATATAAACCGTCAAAGAATTAAAACAGCACTTTTGCCGTTTTTTCTTCTAGGTTCGTGACCGATACCGCGCCGTTGAAAAAATAAAATATCCCATTAATTCTCGAATGGTGTAAATGTTCATCGGTTTAAAAATAATTAGAATATTTGTATTAATTTATATATTTAGAACTAATATATAAAATGGTAACATACACGTTGAACAATGTGTACTACACATACACCATTGGCATAGCAGATGCTAGTGTTGAGTCCAGCGCTTCTGCCACTGACGACATCTCTTTGTTGTCAAGTTTTGAAGTGGATGGCGCCACATACAATGTTACCAGTATTGCTGCATCTGCTTTTTACGGTGCCACCAATCTTACAAGTATTACGATTCCGACTTCTGTCACAGTAATCAATGAATCCACATTTGAAGGTTGCACCAATTTAACAACTGTGAATATTCCGTCTGTTACATCTATTGGTGTAAATGCGTTTTATGGGTGTTCAAGTTTGACATCTATTACAATTCCGGCTACTGTTACAAACATTTTGGGAAATCCATTTCGCAATTGCACAAGTTTATCAAGTATTATTGTTGACTCGGATAATACAGTTTTTTTCTCCGAAAACGGGGTATTGTTTGATAAACTCAAACAAAATTTGATATTATACCCATCCAAATTATTGAATACCAGTTATGTTATTCCAAGTACAGTCGAATCAATTAATTCATATGCGTTCAGCAATTGTGAAAATCTGATAACTGTTATGATTCCATCTTTGACGTCACTGAATGATTCAACCTTCCACAACTGTAGCAACTTATTGAACGTTATATTTACGGGTGTTGTTCCGACAATCAATGGTAACAATTTTGAAGCTACTCCTAATACTGCTGTATATGACTCAGCTAAAAACCCAAATGACGTACTAGATAAACTATCGATTTTTACAAACACGATAAACCAACCAACACCAACATTAACCAACTTTACACTTCCTTCATACACATTTTCAAGTGTGCCTCTTGTAATCACTCCTCCGACATCCGACGTATCTGGTGGTGTTATTACTTATACTAGTTCGAATAGTGCGATTTCCACAGTTTCTGGAGATATGCTAACGTTGGTTACCGTCGATAATGGTACTTCATACATTACTGCTACTCAAACAATCACAAACTTTTACGGCGATTTGTCATTCACTACATTTACATCAGTCAATAGCAATGCATTATATGTTTATCAAGCAATTCCATCATTATTATCATTTTCTATTCCCGAAAAAACATTTGGAGATGTGTCGTTTAACCTGGTTGCTCCAACATCCGATAGTGATGGCGCTTTCACTTATACCAGTTCTGACACGGCAGTCGCGACAATTGATGGTATTACGGTAACCATTGTCGCGGTCGGTACTTCTACCATTACTGCGGTTCAAGCAAGCACTGCCAATTTTTCAACTGAATCAATTACTGCCTCCCTTGTAGTAAGTGAGGCAACGCCTATTCTAACTGATTTTTCTGTTCCCGCAAAAACATTTGGAGATGTGTCGTTTAACCTGGTTGCTCCAACTACGAACAGTCCCGGTGCTTTCACTTATACCAGTTCTGACACAACCGTTGCTACAATTGAGGGTAATACGGTAACCATTCTCGAAGCGGGCACAGCAACTATTACGGCGGTTCAAGAAAGCACTGCCAATTTTTTAACTGAATCGATTACTGCCACCCTTGTAGTAAGTCAGGCAACGCCTGTTATAACCGATTTTTCTGTCCCCGCAAAAACATTTGGAGATGAGTCTTTCAACTTGGTGGCACCAACTACGAACAGCCCAGGTGATTTCACATATACCAGTTCTGACACAGCAGTCGCCACAATTGAGGATAATACGGTAACCATTATTGGAGCGGGCATCGCAACCATTACTGCCGTTCAAGAAAGCACTGCCAATTATTCAACTGGTTCAATTACCGCCACCCTTGTAGTAAGTCCGGCAACGTCTGTTCTAACCGATTTTTCTGTCCTCGCAAAAACATTTGGAGATGTGTCGTTTAACCTGGTTGCTCCAACTACGAATAGTCCGGGTGCTTTCACATATACAAGTTCTGACACGGCAGTCGCGACAATTGATGGCAGCAGAGTTACCATCATCGGTGTCGGTACTTCTACCATTACTGCCGTTCAAGCAAGCACTACCAATTATTCAACTGGTTCAATTCCTGCCACCCTTGTAGTAAGTCAGGCAACGCCTATTATAACCGATTTTTCTGTCCCCGCAAAAACAGTTGGAGACGCACCTTTCAACTTGGTGGCACCAACATCAAACAGCAGTGGTTTATACACGTATACAAGCTCTAACACGGAAGTCGCCACAATTGAAGGGAACGTTGTTACCATTGTTGGAAATGGCATTTCAATCATTACTGCTACTCAAGAAAGCACAACCAATTATTTATCCAGTTCAATTACGAGTATTTTTATTGTACGTTTAACCCCCATAATTACCGATTTTTCTGTTCCTGTAAAATCCGTTCTAGATGCCAGTTTTAACCTAGTTGCGCCAACAACCAACAGCGATGGTTTAATCACTTATACAAGTTCAGACACAACTGTTGCTACGATTTCCGGTAGTACGGTAACCATTGTCGGAGGAGGCACAATAACCATTACTGCGGTCCAATCAATGACGGACAATTATGCGTCTGGAACAATTTCAGCAACCCTTGTAGTAACTAAACTACCAACCACAATATCTGCCTTCACGATTTCACCAAGACCGGTTAACGGTGGTCGTTTTTATATTGGGGCTCCGCCCCCATCAAATCGGGATGGCTTTATAACTTTAACAAGTTCAAACCCATCGATTGCCACAGTTACTTTTCAACCCAACCAAGGAATCTGGTATGTAGACCCGATAGCAGCGGGTAATATTACAGTTACCGCAACACAGGCGAGTACTAGCAGGTATGAAGCTGGAACAACTACCGCAAACTTAATGATATACCCGGTTGGTAATTATACGTATGATAATGTGAATTATGAGTACAATATTGGATTAGGAACTGCCAATGTGTTAAGCGGTACTACTGAAAGTCGATTATTGTCCTCATTAACCGTATTGGAAAGTTTTGAAGTTGATGGTACTACATACACAGTTACGGGTATTAGTCAGACCGCCTTTAATGGCTGGACAGCTCTCACAAGCATTTCATTACCGCCGTCGATTATAACTATGGGTCCTGGATGCTTTGCCAGTACTGGATTAACTAGTTTTACATTTCCACCTTTGGTAACAGTACTTGAAGCCGGTGTATTTATTAGCAGTAGTTTAACTAGCATTACTATCCCATCAACAGTTACCACATTTAAGTATTTGTTTGATGGAAGGGGCGGTGGGTCCAGTAATGGTGCATTTGTAGGTTGCACAAAACTGGTTAATATTGTTGTAAATACATACATAACTGGCTTTGAATATGTCTTTTACAGATTAAACAATCCAAAAATGAGTGTAACCTTTGACTATGCTGGTGCTGTTCCGCCGTTGTCTTTTCACAATATTACTGGTTTAATAACAGTCGTTATTGGTAATCAAATAACAAGTATTGGTAACAGTGCATTCCAGAACACCGGCTTAATAAATGTTACTTTGGGTTCATCGCTCACGACAATCGAAAATGGTGCGTTTTATGGATGTAAAAGTTTAAAGAATATCACGTTGCCACCATCCCTTACTTCAATTGGTAACGGCTCGTTCGCATACTGTACAAGTTTAAATAATATCATATTGCCATCATCCCTTACAACAATTCTGGATGGTGCCTTTGAAAAATGCACAAACTTTACCAGTATTACGCTTCCGCCGTCTCTTACTAATATTGCGAATGGTATATTTTTAAACTGCGAAAGATTAACTAATATTATTGTGAAAAGTTACATTGGGTCGCTCATGTACACATTTCCCAGTATAAACGCATTAAATATGAGTGTAACTTTCGATTATGATGGGTTAATTCCAGGTTACGTCTGTATGAATATGCCAAACTTGAAAACTGTAAATATCGGCAATTCAATCACCGGTATTGAAATATATGCTTTTTCGGGTTGCACTGGGTTGACAGAAATAATATTCCCTGCTTCAATTACAACAATCCAGCAAAATGCGTTTTTTAATTGCACCAATTTGAACTCAGTTTCATTTTTGGGTAACATACCAACTATTGGATGGAACAATTTTACACCTATAACAGACACTGCTTACTATAGGGTTAATGAAACCACAAACACAGACCCCGCTACGGTTGAATCCAGTTTGTCAATTTTTACAAATAAAATACTGATAACTAGTGCGAGTCCGACGATAACAAACTTTTCGATTCCAATGAAAAAATATAACGATACATCTTTCTCGATTGTGGACCCATCTTCAAACAGTACTGGTGCTTTCAGTTACACAAGTTCTAACCCGGCAGTTGCCACAGTTTCCGGAAATGTTGTAACCATTGGCACTTCCGGTAGTACTACTATCACGGCGACTCAATCCGCCGGCCACAGAAATGGGGTCGATTACACATCTGGAACGACAATTACAACCACATTTGTAGTAGATAACCCTCCCCCTAAGGTGGGTCCTCTTATATTGTCAAATAAATCGTTAAGTGACGCACCATTTATGCTTGTTGACCCAGTCAAGCCAGCGAATAGCACTGGTACATGGACATATACATCATCTGACGTAACCAAAGCATCAATTAGCGGAAAACGCGTTACATTATTAAGTGCTGGAATTGTTGTAATCACCGCCACAATCACCAGCGATTCGAATTATTGTTCAACAAGCATTACTGGAAGGTTTACGATTTCCGCACTGAATGTTGCCCCAAGCACATTTGTGTTTGTTTCAGCATCAGATGTGTCAAACTCAATTCCACCAACAGTTCAGCCGATTGAAAATGCCGTTGTTCTTTCTCCGACTATTTTCACACCTCAAATGACTGAATTGTTCAATCCCTCTGTAGGAACTATCGCAGAAAAATTGGAAAATCGCACATCACTTGTAAATACATTATTTGACTTATACCACAATGTCAATATCGTTAGTGTTCCGCCAAGCGCATTCTATATGCCTTCCGCAATTGATCCTTCGAATATAACCGAAGTGAAAGTTATAAAAACAACTGGAACAACATCTCAATCACCGCTTGTAATTGACTCGACTTCATTAGACCCAACAACCACATTCTATTGTCCTCTTGACGAACCTGGCAATTCAGTGTTGTTTAATGGTACACATATCTTTACTGGTTACACTATGAAAATTACAAAAGAGTCGGATAACAACTACACCGTTACGCAAACCAAACTAGGCGTACCTAGAACATTCAGTGCTGTTAAAGATGATGTTATCCATTATGCCGGGTTTAAAACAGTGATTGGTTCTATTGCCGGTCAATTGTCTACGCTTCAATTGGTTACATTAATGTATTTCGGTTTGCCCAGCAAAGTACTTAATTCCGCGCCTTTCGCGATAACGCGTCCCACTACGACGAGTAATGGTTTAATCACTTATACAAGCTCTGACCCATCAATCGCCACTATTTCTGGAGATATGGTCACTGTTGTTGGATTAGGCACGGCAACTATTACTGCGTTTCAGGCACAGACCGATACCTATTTGTCGGATATAACTACTGCAACTTTTACAGTAAATAAGATATCAACAATTTTATCAAACTTTTCTGTCCCTGCGAAAACATACGGAAGTGCTGCTTTCACCATTACTCCTCCCACAACCAACAGTGATGGCACATTCACTTATACAAGCTCGAACACCGCGGTTGCTACCATTGTTGGAAATACAATAACCATTGTTGGAATAGGCACTTCAACCATTACTGCCGTTAACGCAGCCAGTGCGAGATACACGTCCGCAACAATTAATGCGTCATTTTTAGTAAATAAGGGAACCCCAGCTCTTAGTAATTTTTCTGTCCCCGCAAAAACCTTTGGAGACGCATCTTTCGAAATAACCCCGCCCACAACTGATAGCTCTGGCGCATTCACTTATATAAGTTCTAACACAGCAGTTGCTACCATTGCCGGAAATGTGGTGACCATTGTTGGAATCGGCAGTTCAACAATTACTGCGAGTCAAGCAGCGACAGCCCTTTTTTTAGCGACAACAACAACTACATCCCTCGTAGTAAATAAGGCAACCCCAATAATAACTAATTTTTCTGAAATAACAAAAACATTTGGAAACGCGGCTTTCAACTTAGTTGCGCCAACATCCAATAGTGATGGTTCCTTCACATATACTAGTTCGAACGCGGCGGTTGCGACAATCGCAGGAAGCACAGTAACTATTGTTGGAGGCGGTACTGCGACCATTACTGCTACTCAAGCCGCCACAACAAATTATTCATCTGGAACAATTACTGCTACTATGACCGTGAGCCAAGCAACGCCCACAATAACTAACTTTTCTGTTCCTGAAAAAGTAACTGCAGATACCCCTTTTACAATTGTAAATCCTACATCCAATAGTAGCGGTGCTTTTACTTATACAAGTTCTAACACATCGGTGGCTACAATTGCTGGGAATATGGTGACCATTGTTGGAAAAGGCACTTCTACTATTACTGCCAGTCAAGCAAGCACAACCAACTATTTATCTGGTTCAATTACTGCCACTTTAATAGTACGTCCAACGCCAGTAATAACCAATTTTGCTGCTATAACAAAAACATTTGGAGATGCGGCTTTCTCCATCGTGGCTCCTACAACCGACAGTGATGGCACCTTCACTTATACAAGTTCAAATACGGCGGTTGCTACTGTTTCCGGAACCACAATAACGATTGTTGGTGCTGGCACTTCAACCATTACTGCGAATCAATCGAATACCGCGAATTACGGTTCTGGAATGATTACTACATCCCTTACAGTAAATAAGGCGACTCCAACAATAACTATTTTTTCTGAAATAACAAAAACATTTGGAAACGCGGACTTCAACATAGTTGCGCCAACATCCAATAGTGATGGTTCCTTCACGTATACAAGCTCAAACACGGCGGTTGCGACAATCGCCGGAAGCACCGTAACCATTGTGGGAGGCGGCACTGCGACCATTACTGCTACTCAAGCCGCCACAACAAATTACTTAGCTGGAACAATTACTACGACTATTACTGTGAGCCAAGCAACACCTCTAATAACCGTATTTGATGTCCCAGCAAAATCGGTTGTAACCGCGCCTTTCAGATTAGTAGCTCCTACATCCAATAGTAGCGGCGCTTTTACTTATACAAGTTCTAACACATCGGTGGCTACCGTAGATGGGAGTATGGTCACCATTGTTGGACTAGGTAATACAACCATTACTGCGGTTCAAGCAAGCACAACCAATTATTTATCTGGTTCAATTACCGGCATTCTTGCCATAATGGTGAATGTGCCTTTATCTATTGCGGTCGGTTCCGGTGGAAACAGCATAGCAACAAGCATCGACCGTGGTCTTACATGGACCGGGTGCGGTACTAGTGTTTTTACTAGTAGTGGGTCATGCGTAGCATTTGGAAAAGATGGTTCGGGCAATAATTTATTGGTTGCGGTGGGTTCGGGTGGGAATACCATTGCGACTTCAACAAACGGTTCTACATGGATAGGTCTTGGTGCTACTGTTTTTACTAGTCAAGGATTAAGCGTAACATATGCGAACAATTTATGGGTTGCCGTCGGAGAAGGTACAAACACCATTGCGACAAGTACGGATGGGGTTAATTGGACCGGTCGTGGTACTTCCATTTTTTCGAATAAGGGAACAGGTGTCGCTTTTAACAATGGAGTCTGGGTTGCCGTTGGAGATGATGGTACAAACAGCATCGCGACAAGTACGGATGGTGTTAATTGGACCGGTCTGGGTAAAACCAGTTTATCTGGTTTGGGACGCGGCATCGCCTATGGAAATGGACTCTGGGTTGCCGTTGGAGAAGGTACAAACAGCATTGCGACGAGTACCGATGGTGTTAACTGGACCGGTCGTACAGGTACTTCCATTTTTTCGAATCAGGGAATCGGTGTCGCCTTTAATAATGGACTCTGGATTGCCGTTGGACAAGGTACGACAAACACCATTGCGACAAGTACGAATGGGGTTGCCTGGACAGGTCGAGGTAAAACCACTTTTTCTGTTTTGGGACAAAGCATCTCCTATAATAGTGGCCTCTGGATTGCCGTTGGACAAGGCACAAACAGCATTGCGACGAGTCCCGATGGGGTTGCCTGGACCGGTCGCGGCACTTCCGTTTTTTCTACTTCCGGATTCGGTGTTGCGGTTGGTATTATTACACCTCCGAATATTACAGGTATTTCACCATCATCTGGGGCCCTCGTGGGAGGAACTAGTGTTACAATTACAGGCACAAACTTTACAGGAGCGACCTCAGTTACATTCGGTGGATTACGCGCCACATCTTTTAATGTATTGAATAGCACTACAATTACTTGTATTGCGCCTGCTCGCAGCGCAGGAGCGGTTGGCATTATTGTTACAACCGAAGACGGACCAAGTGGCGAGTATTCATCTTACACTTATGTTACACCTCCTACTATTACAGGCATTTCGATACCATCTGGAAGCACCGAGGGAGGAACAATTGTTACAATTACAGGCACATCTTTTATGGGAGCAACATCAGTTACATTTGGTGGCTTAGCTGCTACCTCTCTCAGCATAGTGAATAACACCACAATAACTTGTATTACGCCTGCTCGAAGTATTGGGGCTGTTGGCATTATTGTTACAACGCTATATGGAACCAGCAGCGCATTTTCATCGTTCACTTATATAACACCCCCTGTTATTAGTAGCATTTCACCATTATCTGGAAGTACTCTGGAAGGAACGAGTGTTACAATTCGAGGCACAAGCTTTACTGGAGCAACATCTCTTACATTTGGTGGAATATCTGCTACCTCGTTTAGCATAGTGAATAGCACAACAATCACTTGTATTACGCCTGTGCGCACTATTGGGGCTGTGGATGTTATTGTTACAACGGGAGGCGGGCCAAGCGTCGCGTTTTCATCTTTCACTTATATTACACCTCCTACCATTACGGACATTTCACCATTAACGGGAAGTACTCTTGGAGGAACGAATGTGACCATTACAGGCACAAACTTTACAGGAGCAACTATGGTAACATTTGGTGGAATAGCTGCCACAACTGTTAATGTGGTGAATAGTACGACAATAAATTGTGTTACGCGCGACCGCAGTGCTGGGGCTGTTGGCGTTATTGTTACAACTGGAGGCGGACCAAGTGGCGTGTTTTCAGACTTCACTTATATCACACCTCCGGTTATCAGTAGCATTTCGCCGTTAACCGGAAGCACCATGGGAGGAACCACTCTTACAATTACCGGCACATCTTTTACAGGAGCGACTTTGGTATCATTCAGTGGAATACCTGCTACCTCTCTTAATGTAGTAAATAGCACTACAATCACTTGCGTTACGCCGATTCGCACGAATGGGGCTGCTGGCGTTGTTGTTAAAACAATATACGGAACAAGTGTCGCATTTTTGTCTTACACTTACATTATACCTCCGAATATCACAGGCATTTCACCGCCATCGGGTGGCATCGCGGGAGGAACGAATGTTACACTTAGAGGTACAAACTTTACAGGAGCAACTTTGGTCACATTTGGCGGATTATCTGCTACCGCTTTAAACGTAGTGAATAGTACTACAATCACTTGTATTACGCCTGTTCGCAGCGCTGGAGCGGTTGGCATTATTGTTGCAACGGGAGGCGGACCAAGTACCACATTTTCATCTTTCACTTATGTTACACCTCCTAGCATTACAGACATTTCACCATTATCTGGAAGCACCGAGGGAGGAACAAATGTTACAATTACAGGTACAAACTTTGCCGGAGCAACATCAGTTACATTCGATGGCTTAGCTGCTACCTCTCTTAACGTAGTGAATAGCACCACAATAACTTGTATTACGCCTGCTCATACTACTGGAGTGGGTGGCATTATTGTTACAACACCGGGTGGTTCAAGTAGCGAAGTTTTATCTTTTACTTATATTACGCCTCCGAATATTACAGAGATTTCATCATTGTCCGGAAGCACCACGGGAGGAACTAATATGACTATTAGAGGCACAAACTTCACTGGAGCAACATCTGTTACATTTGGTGGATTATCTGCTACCTCTATCAGCATAGTCGATAGCACCACAATCACTTGTGTTACGCCTGCTCGCACTACTGCCGGGGCTGTTGGCATTATTGTCACAACAGGTGGCGGACCAAGTGGCGCATTTTCATCTTTCACTTACATTACGCCTCCGGTTATTAGTAGCATTTCACAATTAACTGGAAGCACTGCGGGAGGAACAAATGTGACTATTACAGGTACAAACTTTACCGGAGCAACATCAGTTACATTCGATGGCTTAGCTGCTACCTCTCTTAACGTAGTGAATAACACTACAATCACTTGTATTACTCCTGCTCGCACTAGTGCCGGGGCTGTTGGCGTTATTGTTACGACCGGAGGCGGACCAAGTGGCGCATTTTCATCTTTTACTTATATTACACCTCCGGTTATTAGTAGCATTTCACCGCCAACTGGAAGCATAGTAGGAGGAACCAGTGTAACAATTACGGGTACAAACTTCACCGGAGCAACATCTGTTACATTCGATGGTTTATCTGCTACCTCTCTTAACGTAGTGAATAGCACCACAATCACTTGTATTACGCCTGCTCACAGTGATGGAGCTGTCGATGTTATTGTTACAACAGGTGGCGGACCAAGTGCCGTATTTTCATCTTTCACATACATTATACCTTCTAGCATTACCGACATTTCACCATTATCTGGACCCAATATCGGAGGTACTAGTGTTACAATTACAGGCACAAACTTTACAGGAGCAACCGCGGTAACATTTGGTGGAATAGCCGCAACATCGCTCAACATAGTGGATAGCACTACAATCACTTGTATTACACCTGCTGTTTCCAGTGATGGGGCTGTTGGCGTTGTTGTTACAACTGGAGGTGGACCAAGCGCATCATTTTCATCTTTCACTTATAGCACATCTCCAGTTATTAGTAGCATTTCACCATCATCTGGCGGCATCGCAGGAGGAGCCAGTGTTACAATTACAGGCATAAACTTTACAGGAGCAACATCAGTTACGTTCGATGGAATAGCCGCCACAACCATTAATGTGGTGAATAGCACTACAATCACTTGTATTACGCCTGCGCGCACTAGTGCGGGGGCTGTTGGTATTGTTGTTTCGACCGCAGGCGGTTCAAGTGCCGAGTTTTCATCTTACACTTATATCACACCTCCGGTTATTAGTAGCATTTTGTCGGCATCTGGAAGCACCGCGGGAGGAAATACTGTAACAATTACGGGCACACACTTTACCGGAGCAACATCAGTTACATTCGATGGAATAGCTGCCACATCTCTTAACGTAGTGAATAGCACCACAATCACTTGTGTTACGCCTGCACGCACTACTGCTGGGGCTGTTGGCATTATTGTTACAACAGTCGGCGGAACAAGTGACACGTTTTCATCTTTCACTTATATTACGCCTCCGAATATTACGGACATTTCATCATCCTCTGGAAGCACACTTGGCGGAAATACTGTAACAATTACGGGCACAAACTTTACCGGAGCAACATCCGTTACATTCGATGGCTTAGCTGCTACCTCTCTTAACGTAGTGAATAGCACCACAATCACGTGTATCACACCTGCGCGCACTAGTGCTGGGACGGTTGACGTTATTGTTACAACCGGAGGCGGACCAAGTACCGCATATTCACAGTTCACTTATATTACACCTCCGAATATTACCAGTATTTCACAATTAACTGGAAGCACCACCGGAGGAACGAGTGTTACTATTACAGGTACAAACTTCACTGGAGCAACATCAGTTACATTTGGTGGCTCAGCTGCCACATCGATTGATGTGGTGAATAGCACGACAATCACTTGTATTACGCCTGCTCACAGCGCTGGAGCCGTGAATGTTATTGTCACAACAATCGGCGGGCCAAGTAGTGCATTTTCGTCTTTCACTTATATCACGCCTCCAAATATTACGGCCATTTCACCATTAGTAGGAAGCACCGCAGGAGGAAATAGTATCACTATTACAGGCACAAACTTTACCGGAGAAACATCAGTTACATTCGATGGCTTAGCCGCCACGACTATTAGTGTGGTGAATAGCACGACAATCACTTGTATTACGCCTGCACACATTAATGGAGCGGTTGGCATTATTGTTACATCAGAAGGCAGAACGAGTACCGCATTTTCATCTTTTACTTATATTACACCTCCTGTGATTACTAGTATTTTACCATCATCCGGTAGTACACTTGGTGGAACGAATGTCACTATTACAGGCACAAACTTTACCGGAGCAACATCAGTTACATTCGATGGCTTAGCTGCCACATCTCTGATTGTGGCGAATAGCACAACAATCACTTGTATTACGCCTGCTCACATTAATGGAGAGGTTGGTATTATTGTTACAACAGGAGGCGGACCAAGTGCCACGTTTTCATCTTTCACATATAATACGCCTCCGAGTGTTACAGGTATTTCACAATTAACTGGAAGCACCGCAGGAGGAACGAGTGTCACTATTACCGGCACTTCTTTTACAGGAGCTACTTCAGTCACATTCGGTGGAGTAGCTGCTACCTCTCTTAGCATAGTCGATAGCACCACAATCACTTGTATTACGCCTGCTCGCACTACTGCTGGGGCGGTTGGTGTTATTGTTATAACAGGTGGCGGACCGAGTAACACATTTTCCTCTTACACTTATATTTTACCTCCGAGTATTAAGAGCATTGCGCCAGCCTCCGTGCCGAGAACTGGAGGAATAAGTGTCACAATTACCGGCACAAACTTCATAGGAGCAACTTCAGTTACATTGAGCGGATTAAATGCCACATCTTTTAGTGTAGTGAGTAATACCTCGATAACTTGTGTTACACCTGCGCGCACTAGTGGAGGGGCGGTTAATGTTATTGTTACAACTGGAGGCGGACCCAGCAACACATTTTCCACTTTTATTTATACCCCCTATATTTCTGCTATTTTACCAGCATTTGGAACTAGAACTGGGGGAACTAGTGTTAAACTTACCGGTGTCGGTTTTACAGGGGCAACTTCAGTGACATTTGGCGGAGTGCCTGCTACAAATGTTTCGGTATTTAATCCTACCACAATCACTTGTAAAACGGGAGCTAGTAGCATTGCGGGTGAGGTTGGCGTGGTTGTTACAACAGGAGATGGACCCAGTAACACATTCTCCCCTTACACTTATCTTATACCTCCGAATATTACCAGTATTTCACCAACCTATGGAGGTACAACTGGAGGAACTATTGTTACAATCAAAGGAAAATGTTTTACGGGAGTTAGTTCTGTTTTGTTTGACACGTTAAAGGTGAAATCTCTTAAGGTAATCGATGATACAACCATAATTTGCGTGACAGCTGCTCGACCTATCCCGGGAGAGATGAACATTACTGTTCGAAATAGTATTGGAACGAGTAACGTTTTCCCATCTTTCACCTACATTATGACTCCAAAAATCACAGGCATTTCACCAAACTTTGGAAGCACCACTGGCGGAAACATCGTGACAATTACAGGCACGGACTTAATAGGAGCTACCGAAGTTATGGTTGGTGATTTAAGCGCTTCATCTTTTACTGTAGTTGATAGTACCACGATTACTTGTGTAACACCTGCTCGAACTCTTCCAGCAGCCGTTGGCATTATTGTTATCACTGGAGGCGGACCGAGTAAGAAATCTTCAAACTTCACTTATATTCTACCTCCTGTCATTACAAGCATTTCACCATCCTTTGGCGGCACCACTGGAGGAAATGTTGTCACGATAACAGGTCTTAATTTTAAGGGAGCAAACCAAGTTACATTTGGCGGATTAAATGCCACAGCCATTAAGGCCTCTCCTATCGCAATAACGTGTAAAACACCAGTTGCCCTTAGTGCCGGACCGGTTGATGTAATTGTTAGAACTGGAGGCGGACCGAGTAACACATTTTCATCTTATACTTTTATTACGCCTCCAGTTATCACTGATATTTCGCCACCAGCCGGAAATAAAGCAGGAGGAAATAATATTACTATCACCGGCACAAACCTTACAGGAGCAACATCAGTTGCGTTTGGCAAATCAATTTCTACCAATATTACTGTAGTTAATGATACAACACTAACATGTATCACGCCAATTGGAGCGGTCGGAGCTGCCGGGGTGATTGTTCGAACTGGAGGTGGACCAAGTAGCATATTTGCCTCTTTCACTTTTGTTACACCTGCTTCTATTGGTACTATTTCACCATTAACTGGAAGCACCGCAGGAGGAACGCTTGTCACTATTAAAGGTAAAGACTTTGCTGGAGCAACTTCAGTCACAATTGGTGGAGTAGAAGCAATATCTTTCACTATAGTTAATCCTACATTAATAACTTGTATAACGCCTGCTCGAGCTGCTCCCGGAGCGTTTGGCATTATTGTTACAACCGCAGGTGGGCAGAGTAAGCAATTTTCATTTTATAACTACCTTACACCTCCTGTTATTACTGGTATTTCACCAGCATTTGGAGGCATCGCCGGAGGAAATATTGTCACACTTACGGGGACTTCTTTCACAGGAGCGACTTCCGTTACATTTAATGGCAAAGCTGCCACTCCTATTAAAGTAGTTGACAGTACCACAATAACTTGTAAAGTGCCTTCTAGCACGACTGCTGGAGCTGCGAGTGTTATTGTTACAACTGGAGGCGGACCGAGTGATACATTTTCCGATTACACTTATATTACACCTGCTGTTATTACTAGTATTTCCCCAGTATCGGGAACTAAACTCGGAGGAACAAGTGTTACAATTACAGGCACGAACTTTAATGGAGCGAGCAATATTTTATTTGGTGCAAAAGCTGCGACTGATATTATTGTAGTTAATAACACAACAATAACTTGTGTAACGCCTGCTAGCGCAACTCCTATTGCTGTTGCCATTACTCTTACAACTGGAGGTGGCCTAAGTAACAAGTTTTCTTCTTTCACTTATAATTAATGGGTGACATTTATACTACACCATTGGAGAATGACAATTGAAACAAAAAAAACATTACGGGTTTTTAAAATGAGGAAAATATAGATTCCTCTATTAGTTGTTATTTATGAAGTAATTGATGGGGATTATAGGTTTTTAATTAATTCCGCGCCACCAAGCATATCGGTGCTTAAGTTTCCTAGATACCGCGCACGAATCATGCGTAATAGTATTTCTTTTTTTTCAGTAATTTTACCGTGTAATGCTTCACACATAAGTTGTATTTGGTCCCGTGCACATCTATCAAAATATAGTAATAACAATATGTCAATTGTTGTTTCTTTTGTAAGCGTATTTATTAATTCAAGTCCGTATTGAACAGATATAGTTGTATGTTGGGATGGTCCAACATCATAAATGACAATATTGTGCGGTAGATTCGGATTTGGCTCGGGGTCTGGCTCGAAACTTGGCTCAGATGCTAGTTTTGGACTTGGTTCAGAATCTGGCTTGAAGGTTAGTTCAGAGCTTGGCTTGATGGTTGGTTCAGAGCTTGGCTTGGCGGTTGGCTGAGGGACTGGCTCGAAGGTTGGCTCAGAGCTTGGCTTGACGGTTGGCTGAGGGACTGGCTCGAAGGTTGGCTCAGTGGCTAGTTTTGGACTTGGTTCAGAGTCTGGCTCGAAGCTTGGAACAGAGTCTGACTCGAAGCTTGGAACAGGGGCTAGTTTTGGACTTGGCTCGAAGCTTGGAACAGGGGCTAGTTTTGGACTTGGCTCGGGGCTTAGCTCAGGGTCTGGCTCAGGGTCTGGCTCAGGGTCATTCTTTGGACAATATTTTTTATACATTTTTGTTGCAAAATCATTTGCTATTTGAAGAATTGTCATTAATATTTCTGGATCAATATTGTCCTCTCTAATTCTTGACTTGTTTACTTGTATATCAAACGGTCTATCAAGTTCGACTGGAAACCGTGTTTTGTGTCGAGAATCGGTAACATATTTATATTTGCTTTTGTCTCCGGTGGTGGGCTGTTCAATACTGACACGGTCAATGCATTTATCATTACGATTATAATATCTACCGCCCATATACTTAGAGCGTTCATGGACACGATTTTGTCTTTGTTCAGTTTCAACCAGTTCTTCGCATTCATCATCGTCTTCAATGTATTTAATAATATCTGCCTGTAGCAAATCCCAATTTGAACTATATGCGGATTCCACCGTAAATCTGCCAACGAATTTCCATTCAGCTGGTATAACATCACAATTTGTAAATCGAATCCTTTTTTTTGGTTTTTCATTGTATCCGAGCTTACCATTTTTAGTATACCAAACACGATATTGCGTCCCATTGTTATATACCAAACACTCCACTAGTTGTGTATCTTCGACTGGCACCCTGCCTTTACATAATGGGTCTACCGGCAAAACTGTAAACCATTCATCATCCACACAAAACTGGATACGTTTTTCTACCAGATTATAATCTGAATATCTAAATCCAAACTCATATATTAAGCTGCTTTGTATTTCAGAAGATTTTATGTGTGAAACCAGGTCGTTTAATTTATTTTTATCAAACTCTACGACAATGACTGTTCCATAACCAGAGATTGTGTTTTCATTGAAAATCCGTTCCTGGGCAGAAGATGCCTCTGTGGCAATGGTGATGTATTTTCCGTCCTTAATACATTTTTTGTAGTCAATTTTGATACTGTATATTGTATCTGTATTGCGAGGTCTGGATATTATTTGGGCTGTTCCATTTAATTGGGTGTCAACAACAAGGGACTGTGGTAGACCTATTCCATATTTTCCTTGTCGCAGGTTTGATGGTTCGGAACAGCCATTAAGTCGAAGAGCAAACTCGAGACCGCCGGTATCCATTGCCGTTCCATCGTCCCCGATTATCCCAATTTTTGTTTTTGTATCAAGTTTAATAATTATATTGTTAGATTTCCAATCCAATGAGTTATCTATTTTTTCACTCATTGAGTTTTTTATGTCGAAGCCTTCCTCCGTCTTATTTTGCAGGGTTCCGATGATATCAATGTTGTCTGACGCCATTTTTAATGTTGATAGTTATTTGATTGTTTTTGTTTTATTAAAATAAACATTTTATTTTCAATTTTTTGATATTGTAAATAGAGGCTGCCTCTATAAACGATTATTTAGAAAATGAGTTGATTTATAATTTGGTTGTATCATGGTTACTTCGATGATACAACGA
>JACCDM010277347.1_pt1 | contig 22932 bp, 23 predicted proteins | sample 7445851 | NCBI WGS metagenome assembly JACCDM01 (sample SAMN15323438, study PRJNA562643) | freshwater metagenome | isolation source: river surface water | place: USA:Blue River Watershed | collected 2017-08-16
AATTCACGCGATGTGTTTCTACGCACATTCAATGAATAGGTATATGCCTTGTCTGTAAAGCCCCCTGCATAACGAAGAATGTCTTTTAAGGTTTCCCCTTTCACCGCCTCGAAAACCATCGGACGTCTAACTTCCCCTGCTAATTCCACATGGGAATCAAAATCACCCACCCGAATGATATCTTGGTCTTTTAATTGAATATTGTCTTTTTGATCTGCCTTTAACAAAAAATCATATAGGTCTAGCGTGCGAACCACTTTGTTATTTCTAATCACGCGAATGCTACGATAAGATCCATTTTCGTTAGGGCCTCCCGCTAAATACAATGCGTTGAATACAGTGGCCAAAGATGAGATGGTGTATGAACCCGGGTTCTCCACCTCACCTACCAGTGTCACTTTAATACTGCGCACATTACCTAAAGTGATAATCGCCGATGAACCACTTCCTGGGCGATTTAATCCTTGGTATAATTGTCTTAAACGACTCACAATACGAGTAGATGCTACCTCTACTGTTAATCCATTTACGTATATAGGACTCAAATTTAGGATCTTCACTGTTCCCTCAGGACTAACCGTGACAGTATAATTGTCCATCACTTCACCAAAAATATCAATATTCAACTCATCATCAGGTCCTAAGGTATAGTTCACTGGAGTGGCGATTCGTAAATCAGGTTCGAAATTTAATTTCTTGTTATTAAAAAGATTTGCACCGTATATCTTTTTCTTAGGCAACAAAGTAGAATCTATGATTTCCTCTTCCTCCATTGAGACATCTTCTGTGTCTTCTTTATCCGCATTTTTAGCCCCTTTTTTCGTGCTTAACTTACCTGAAACACTTCTTTTAGAAGTCGTTTTCCCTTTTGAAGTCGTCGTCTTTTCTTTGGTTTTATTATCACCTAATTGCGTCAAACGGCTACGCATCTTGGCAATATCTGCTGACGTATAACCTTGCGCTTTTGCCGCTTTTTCTAATTGAGCTTCCGTCATACCACTGGATTGGGCACGTTCGAAGAAGGTAGCAATTTCTTCATCACTCAGATCTTCCACTTTACGTTTAGCTTGCGAGAAAGCAGCATGAACTAGTACAAGAAAGGAAAGGGTCAGAAGAATTCGACTGAATAATTTCATACTAAAATATTATGGTACGTATATAATTAGGCAAATTTAACTAAAATATGGGAGAAGCGATACTTTGGAAACACTGTAGACAGCATTTTTATTTAATGGTAAAACTTTAATCAAAAATGCAAGTCGCCAAATAAGACCATCATTTAAGCCAAAATTAATTACCTAGTGTGGACCAATTTAATCTTCTTCTTCACTATTGTCCATTGCTGCCTTTTTCAAACTGTCATAAAGCAGTTGAGTTAGCTCTGATTTCAAAAAATCATCGTTCAGAATTTTGATGAAAAGTTCTTTAGAGGTTCTTGTTTGTAAACTAATTCTTGTTTGATCGCCATTAAATTTTATTCTACGCTTGAGTTTTGGATGGGCTAGAATAAACGTTTTTACATCATTAAAAGGAATATTCAGAACAGGCGAATGATGTCTGATGCTCATTATCTTCTTTGCATACTTTAACTCGCTTGTCAGTTCTCTTAATTGTTCAATGTCTTCCAAAAGATTAGTTGCTGCGATTGTTAGTAAATTTTCTTCTGCCTTGTTTCTAATAATTTGGTCATAACCAAAACTATTTTGAAAGGTTTTTAAACTCAATACAATCAAAGCATCGTTGACCAACACAAATTCAACAGTTTCGTTTATCTTGATTATGTTTTTTGTGAAGCTTTCTAATCTTGTGTTAGAAGGAACTAAGCCGTAATATGAACCTTGTCGCATTAAACTAATTGGATAATGCTTTTTGTAAAGCACAACTTTGTTTGCTTCATTTCCAAGGCAAATAATAAATGCTTTTATCTTTCCTAAATCATCTGCATTAAAGGAGAAGTTTGCAAACGGTTGTTCTCCGTCTTGTTGCAAAGCAAATATTTCGGCTGCACTCACATCAAAAAGCGGCTGTAAAGGTGAAGGTTGCTCTTCTAAGTCGTAATAATATGCTGCATTTCCGCTGTCGTCAGCTTCTGTAATTGAACCATAATTTAGTTCTGCATTATTTGTAATCCGTTGTTGTATATAGCCCGTAAACTGGCTTTTCAAATCAGTTGCAACTTCTGGAGAGATGTCTGCAAAACGGATTAAATATTCTCCTTCGTCTTCTAGGACGAAATAGACTTTAATGCCAATCGGATTGCCGTTGGCAAAAAGAAATGCAATGTTCTGATTTAGTTCTTCTCTTGTCATTATTTTAATTTCGCATAGTAAATATTGTCGCTGATGTGTTTGCAATAAAGCCAATCATCTTTTTTTACTTTCCCTTTTGCAATTACAATTATTCCTTCTTGTTTCAGGGTGTTTATTTTATAAATCTGAAAACCCATTAGTGCTAATGTTGGGTTAGTGTAAAACATATTTGTTTTCAAGTAAATCCAACCTATTAAGAAAAGCACACAAAAAAGCATCAATAGATTTCTATTTTCATCAAGATTAAAATCCAAATCGAAGCAAACTAATGGTATAATATAAGTCGCAAGAAAGGTAATTGTTTCGTAGTTGCAGTTTTCAATTTTTGTAACTTGAATAGGAAGATTCGTTGCTCCTTCTATGATTTGGTGGTTGAAACGTAAATAGAAAAAAGCAGCCAATACCATAAATAAAAAGCTTACAAGGACAACAATATGGTGAGAAAATAGTGATTTGAAACCTATAAAACCACAGTCCCCGCAAAAGCAAAATGGAACCTTGTTGATGAACAACAAAAGAAAAAGCAGGAATATTGAAATGATATATAACTCAAACTTTTGCCACATCTTCTCTTAAATTATTTTTATAAGTCCTTTCATCTTCGTTGTGTCGTTCTTTAGGCTTGCTTGTAACTTATTTATATACGAAGTAATCCTTTGTATATATCCTCATTATTAGGTAGATAAGCAACGATTAATTTCCAAAAATTGATTTTTCTCACAGTTCAGCAAAAGAACTTCTTATTTGCTAAATACTTTTGATTTCAGTAGTTAAGAAAGTATCTCCATAAAACAATAAAAGCTCACGCAACGCAAGCTTCTATAATGATTCAAAATGAATGTTTCTTCGATTCATGGTTTATCAAACATTTTCTGTTCTTACTCCTAGTGACTAACGCCCTTACTAAATAATACATTAGTAAATGTCTTTATTATTATCTCAATGTCAAAAAGAGTTGATTTTCTATACATATACTCTTGTTCTAATTGAACTTTTTTTTCTATTGAAATATCATCTCTTCCATTTATTTGTGCCCAGCCCGTAATGCCAGGCTTCAATTGGTCTACTCCAGCAGCAACCCTCAAGGCCATTAGATCGTCTTGGTTATATAATGCAGGTCTAGGGCCAACAAAAACCATATCACCATTAATTATGTTAATTAAATTTGGTAATTCATCTAAACTAAACTTTCTTAAAATTCCGCCTATCTTAAGTAAATATTGTTCGGGGTTAGTTAATAGGTGAGTTGCTACGTTAGGCGTATTCTTCTTCATACTCCTAAACTTGTATATGTTGAAAAAGGTATAATTTACTCCTACTCGTTTTTGTTTGAAGAATATAGGGAATCCATCTTCTAAAAGAATAGAAATAGATGCCAAAAAAAATAAAGGCAATAAAATAAATAAAAAAAATATAGCAAAAAATCTATTAAGCATTCGAGGTTAAATTAAATCCATCTAATACATTTGTAGGTTCCCATTTAAAAGAATCTCTTGCCTTCGTATCATCAAAAGTTAAAGTAGAAGTTATTTTCAATAATTTATTAGAATTTATTGGACAACTAGGCCAAATTTTATCTCCAACAATTGAAATAAACTTAGCTATTGTCAATGGTATATTTAACACATTTGATTTTCCCAGCTTTTTTGAAATATATCTACTTAATTCATAAAATGATGGATGGTACCCATCAGTTAAATTATAAATTCCACCTTTTTGTGATGCCAGCAAAATAAATTTTGCAACATCAGATGCTAACACCATGCTTTTTTTGGATTTACCACCATCAATATTAAAATAATAACCTTTTGAAATAGCATTAATCATTAATCTTAAATTTCCCAATGGATTTGCCCCTACAACTAGTGGTAATCTTAGAATTGTATAGACTACATTATTTTCTTCACACCAATTTTTTATAATTTCCTCAGCCATTATTTTACTTTTTCCATAAGGATCATTTGCCAATAATGGTGCAGACTCATCTATGTTTTCACCATTTATTAAACCATAAACACTTACAGAACTTATAAAAACAAATTGCCTTGGAATTCCAACCTTCAAAATTCCAGCTAATAAGTTACGAGTTCCATCAACATTGTTTTTATAGAATTCATCCATTTCATCAATTGTATTAGGAACAATATGGGCTTTGCCTGCAGAATGAATTACTAAATCGAAACAATGTTCAAAATGAGGTATTTCAGAATCTAACTGACAATTATAAGTAGAGTTTTTTCTCGATAAAGTAAACAAATTATGATAATTAATTAACTCTTCTGTAAGATATTTACCTAAAAATCCAGAAGATCCTGTCAATAAAATATTCATAAAAACTGCGCTAACCTTTTAAGGGTTTTTTTAAAAAAAAGAAAACTAGGAACAGGCAAATTATTTTCTTTCCATGAATTTAAAATTTCAATATTTCCAGAAATTACATTCCTAAAACTTTTATTTGTAGCACCTCCTAATCTCATTCTAACAATCAACAGTGGTATATAACTTATTTCTAATTCTGTGAGTTTAAATGCCCTAAGCATAAACTCATAATCAGCTGCTAGTTTAAATTTCAGGTTAAAAACACCTACTTTTTCATAAATATTTCTTTTAATAAATGTACTTGGATGAGGCGGCACATTACCATCTTCAAAAAAATGATTATAATAATTCATTGATTTCCACTTTCGAATTACAATTTCAATATTATCTTTTTTAACATAATGTAAATCTCCATATAAGATCCCTAATTTTTTATTGTTTTGAAATTGTTTTACAATTGTTTCAACGACATCATTTGAAGCATAAATGTCATCAGAATTTAAAATGGCAACTATATCACCAGTAGATGATAAAATGCCTTTATTCATTGCATCATAAATACCGTTATCAGGTTCAGCAACTATTTTGGTAATCCGACTAGGTACACTCTTTAATAAACTTAAAGTGTTATCAGAGGAGAGTCCATCAATGATAATATGCTCAATATTGGCATATGTTTGATCATTTATAGATTTGACACAATCTAAAATAGTTAATGAACTATTATAAGTTGCCGTGATTATTGAAACTTTCATTTGTAGATTTCTTTATAAAAAGCAATTGTTTCATCATAACATTTGCTCCAACTAAATTTATTTACTTGCAAAAATCCTTTTTCAAGTATCAGTTTCCTATTTTCTTCTATATAATTAACACCATTATAAAAATCATCAAAAGTTAATTCTTCCATTAGATAACCTGCATTACCTGCAACTTCTGGAATAGAAGAATTTTTATATGATATGAACGGACAACCAGCTTTCATTGATTCTAATATCGGAATGCCAAATCCCTCATAAGAGGATGGATATATTAATGCGAATGATTCATTATATAGCTTATTTAACTTTTCGTTAGAAATATTTTCATATAATTCCCATCTATTGGGTAAAAATTTATTTAATAAAAGGGTTTCGGATTTATTTAATGAAGTTCCAACAATTTTGAGTGAATAGTTTTGCAATTTAGAAATAGAAACTACTGAAAAATTAAAATTTTTATACTTTTGCCTTGATCCAACAAAAAGAAAAGAATTTTTTATTTTATAATTAATATCTAATGGGAAAAAGTCCATAGATACGCCATTATATATTTTTTTAATTATTTTATCTTTACACAATTCAGGGTAATAAAATAGTAAGTCTTTTTTTGTGTTCTCTGAAATGACAATTATACCCTTAGCATTTTTTATTGCTTTTTTCTTTTGATAAATATGAAGAAATTTTCTTAAGCCATTATAATATTTCTCGTGAATAAAATCATGTAATGTTATTACTGAAATAGCATTTGGATTGGATGTAACCCTGTTATAACTAGAGTGATAAATAAATTTATCACTAACATTTTTAATATTGACAGAAACAAATCTGCTTATGATTAACGGAATAATCGATTTGTTTGCTATTATTTTTTCTGAAAGGTTATTAGCAACTAAATTTTTATTATTTCTGTGCAAAAAAAATATTTGATATTTTGTTTTACTTAATCTACTAATTAGTTCATACCAATAAACTGATATTCCTCCAACTTTTTGTAACGAAAAAATAATATTATCTAATACAATAATCATTAAATTGAACTTTTACTTAAAATACCTTTAAATATTAAGGGCAGTACTATTAAAAATAAAGATTGAAAAAATAATTGGTAAAATGACGTACTAAATTCCCCCCTGCAAAAATCCGGAACTAGTGTAAATAATAAAAAAGTGAATTTTTGATCTTTCTTTTGGGAGATTTTTGTTAAAATTAAACCAATTATAAAAAAAACAATGGCAGGTCCAAATACACCAAAATTAATGAAGGATTCGGTAACTGGAGAATATGCATAACCCATACCTCCTCCAAAATTTGTCTTAACAAATGTTACTGCAAGAGATTCAAATTTAAAAGGGAAGAAAATCCTAGGTAAGAAAATTATAAGCGGATATAAAAACACAGAAAGTCCATACAAAAGATTTAAAGATCCATTAAAATAATTTTGGATTGAAATTTTTAAGGTTTCGAAAGGATATACAAATTCATTACTAGTCAAAGTTGAAATTAAAATAGAATTAATGTCATTTGAATTTGAATCAATAGACAAATTTGCCCTAATTGATCCCAACACTAAAAAAAGAAATATAGCAACTAGGATTAATAAAAATTTCATTAGTGAGAAATTATATTTTTTTCTATCTACTATTACCCAGAAAATTCCCAAAATAATACCAACAAATTCCTTTCGATTACCAACAGACAATTGTATAGAAATGTAATATATTAATAATAATGCAGCAGAAATCTTATAAAACCTTGGGATTAAAGAATAATTAAAAATAAAATATAAAAAAATACTTGAAATCAAGAAACTAGAAACGATTTGTATTTGCCCAAAATCATCAAATAAATCTAACCTATTGGTAGATTTTAAAACACTGGGATTAAGTAAAATTCCTAATTTGTAAAAATATAAAGACTTAAATATAATTAAACTAAATAAAATAATAGAACATAAAGGATTGTAAAACGTTATTTTATATGCACGAGAATTGAGAGGTTTAGGTCGTATAATAGAAATATTTTGAATTGAAAACCCAAGTAAAAATGATGGAATTATAGAAGCATAAATAAGCGTAGCATAATATGTATTTTTACTTATTTCTGATTCTAAAACATATTCTATAGTTGCATTAAAAATGCCATATAAAAAAAGAAAAATTAATAAATATACTAAAAGATTATTAAGTAATAATTTATTAAGAAATTGATAAAATGTTAAAAAGCTTAATAATAACGAATAATAAAAAAAAGACAATAATAATAAATCATTTTTTATGAAATAAAGAGCCGCATAAGCTAAAAATAAAAATAGAATTTGAAAAAATGAAAAAGATTTTAATCTAATGCTCATTTAATGTTTTTTTTGCTAGAATAGAACCTGCAATTAAAGTTAAAAATTCTAAAAAATAATATATTGCTTTATCTCTTTTTAATATTACAGTGAAAAGAATTGAAATACACAAACAAAGAATCACTCTAGAAATCAATTTTTTATATAACTGATGCTTGACACAAAGAAAAGCTGTACCAAGGCGATAATTATAAACCCTTTTTAAAGAACTTAACTCTTTTTTATCTAACATAACCTGGGGATGATAAAACAACAAGCTTGGAGAATACAGTATAATATATTTATTACTTTTTAATATTCTGTATATCCAATCGTATCCTTCTTCGGAACCGAAAAAAGAACCAACACCCATATTTTCATCAAAAGTAAATTGTTTAAAAACAACCAATCTAATAAATGTAGTTGCTTCAATAAATGAATCTTCGAAATTATTTAAATTCAGAAAATTTTGACTTTTTGAAAATTTTTTAACACTGTCTAGCCCATCTCGGTCAACACACTTTCCAAACAGCACATCAGGTTGCGATTTACATATTAATTCATTTACTTTTTGTAATGTATTTGTAAAAAACTCACAGTCGTCGTCAGGGAAACATATCCAAGTGCCATTAGCCAAATTAGCTCCAAAATTTTTCGCCTTTGAAAGTCCTTTAAAATCAACATTTATATGCCTAATAAAGAGTAATGAATTATACTTTATAACTATTTCATCAAGTAACTTTGAATTATTTTGATCAACAATTATGACTTCTATACTCCAACCCGTTTTCTCCATTTTTGTAATGGAATTTAATAAGGCATCAACTTGTATACTTCTGCCTAACGTTGGAATTACTATTGATAAATCTATATTATTTTCCGTAACCAAGATATAAATTTAAATGAAATGAATATTTTACCGTTTTTTAAAAAATTGTAAAATATGAAAAAAAGCGCCTTGAATCTACAATTAATTGAACGTTGGTTTTTAAATATATTAAAATATGTAAAAAATAAATATTGACTAAAATAAATAGCTATTTCAGTTTTTTCATTTTTACTTAAAATTCGATTTTTAGTATATAATTTAAAAACCAATATGAGTTCATTAATTAATGAATTATATTGTAACGATGTTAGTTGTTTTTCTATCAATTTTCTATTCAATTCTAGAAAATTGTTTTCATTAAGGCTATAAGAAACTAAATGTTTAATATTTTGTTTTGCTATTAAAACATGATTCTTAGATTGAACGTCGCTATTTGATAAAGACATTCCAAGCGGATTTTGTCTATATAAATAAAGTGATTTATCTATTATCTGTACATTAATGTTTTTTTTTAATAAAACAGACCATAGCATAAAATCCTCTGCAGCTTTGTAATTAATATCAAAATGGTTCTCTTTTAATAAACTTCTTTTAATTAAACAAGGAGCGTGTGGTATAGGAGAATTAAACATAGATGTAAATTTAATTCCTGCACTCGTCTTTAAAAGTGACAAACTTCTTTTTTTTATTTTAACACCTTGTAAATCAATTAAATTATAGTTGCTTGAAACTATATCTGCACCAGTTTTAATTAATGTATTAACTAATGTTTCAATTCGCGTTGGCAAAGAAATGTCGTCTGGGTCCATTCTGACAAGTAATTCATAGTTTGATAATTCAACTAATGAATTAAGCGTTCCAATAAGTCCTAAATTTTTCTCATTTCTATATACTTTAATCCTTTGATCTTCGGAAGCTAAAGAATTTAAAACTTCATATGTTCCATCATTTGAAAAATCATCTAAACAGATAATTTCGAAACTTGAATAAGTTTGATTAATAATTGATCTGATACCTTCCTCAACATATTCAACAACATTGTAGCAAGGAATTATCACAGAGACACATTCTACAGACATCTATTTTTTTTAAATATTAATGTAAATATCTTGTACATCATAATCTTTAAAATGCCACTTTATACCTTCATAGTCGGTGAAAAAAAAGCATTTCCCATCCGGATTTTGAATTTCACTATCTATATTTAATTTTTTGATCTTTTTTAAATGAGCCTCGGCACCTTTCATTCTTAAACAAGGCATACAAAATCCAATTCCATCAACAATATTAAAAGGGGTTTGATATTTATCATTTTCTTTTATTTCAATGTGTATATCTGAACTTCCAATAAACATATATGTATTATTATCAGAAATTTTTTTAAACCGTCCATAATTGAATAATTCAGTTAAAAAAATTGCATACTGTTCTGAGTTTTTAACATGAACTTCAATGTGATCAAATAGAATCATAAATTATTTATTTAAAAGTTCTTACTAAATTATTAATAACCGACATACCCATTTTTAAAACAGATTGATTAGAATTACCCGCAATATGTGGTGTGCAAATGATGCGATTATTGTTTACAATTCTAGAATCAAAGAAGGGTTCATATGGATACACATCTGTACAATATGAATGAACATTGCCATTATCTAGGTGATTAATTACATCATAAATATTTACTATTGACCCTCTTGAAATATTTAAAATTTTTACACCCTGTTTCATTTTATTTAAAATTTTATTACCCAAGAATTCAAAATTACTTGAATCTCCTGGAATATGTAAAGTTATCAAATCTGAACTTGAACATAAATCATCTAAACTAGAAACTTCAACAGAATCAACCTTATTGAATTTTTCAGTTTTAGTAGAATCAATGTCATAACAAATAATTTTCTTACACCCTTCTCTTACCAATTTATCAACAACACAAGATCCAATATTACCAACTCCTATAACACCTATTGCTGATTCTTGAATAGAGGTGCCTCCATCTTTGAGCCAAATACCATTTCTTAACAAATTACCAGTATATGATATATTTCTCAGTAAGTTGATAATTTGACAATAAGCAAATTCTGCAACTTCGAGTTTGTTGACACCAATATCATGCAAAAATGTAATATTAAATTTTTGCAGTAAATTAAAATCAATATTATCAACCCCTACTCCAAACTTTGCTATCGTTTTAAGATTGGGGTTATTTATAAAAAGAGATTCGTCAAATTTTTCTAATCCTAGAATCAGGATATCTGAATTGTTGCAAAAATTAGATAAGTCATCATAATCCAACCTTTGAGATTCTTCATTAAAGGTTATATTTTCAAAAAAACTAGACAGCTCATTTCTAAGAAATAGATTTTTCGAAAATGTAATATTGGCTACATTTATTTTCATTTAATAGTATTTAATGTTTTCTTTATTTCAGAAACCAGTTTGTCAACATCATTTTTAGATGCTAATAATTGTGGCCTAAACCTTACGGTTTTCTCTCTGGTAGGATTACATAAAACTCCATTTAATTTTAAAATTTGTACAAATTGATTCCTATTAGGATTATCAATTAAATCAAATGAAATTAAATATCCGCAACTTCGAAAGTTTAAAACTCCCGAATAATTACATAATTCATTTTCAATAAATTTTGAATTAGCCATTATTAACTCTTCCGTGTTATTATTAGCAACTTGTTCAATAATAATTTTAGATCTATACATGTCAATCAAAGTAGAATCCCATGTTGCTTCCAAAGTAGAAGGTATTTCAAAAATTTTATTACACTTATTGCTTATTAAAATTCCAGCTACTTGCAGTTTTTTGCCAAATACAATAATATCTGGATAAATATTCAAAACTTCTGAATACCATCTTTTACCAGAAGTATAAAATCCTGTTTGAATTTCATCAAAAATAAGTGGGACATTGAACTCATCACATAAAGATCTTATAACTTTTAAATAGTTCAAATCAATATATTGATCTCCAAAAGTACACTGAATTGGCTCTACAATTACTGCAGCTAAACTAGAATCCTTAATAAATTCTTCTTTTAAAACTTGAATTGATTTTTCAAATGATGTAGCATTTAAGTGTCCGCTTTTAATTTCATCATAATATGGATTAATCAAATTAAAATATCCGCCAGGGAAATCTTTTAATCGAGGAGCTACTGAATCAAATCTATCAGTTAATATTCCACCATAACCATAAACACCGTGAAAAGATCCCTTGAATGATAAAATTCGCGGACGACTTATACTCTTAAATCTAAGTGCAGTTTTAATTGCTGCCTCAATTGCTAATGCGCCAGTCGGACAAAAATAACTGAGTGGAAACGACCCATTTAAATCCAAATATTTGTGAAATACAGATATGAACTCCTGAAGTAATTCACTATTTATTTCACAATTAGTAATTTTATTTCTAAATAAATTAAGTAAGAAATTATTATCTAAGTCTTTAAAAACATCTAAATTATTATATCCAACTGCAAGAGTTGAATACATGCCCATCATATCTAAATACTCTTTATTAGTATTTAAATCAAAAATATAAGAGCCATGTGATTTATCAAAATCAATTTTAATCTTATTTATTGATGAATTATTCATTATAATTATAATTTTTTATAATCTTCTGGTTTATAAATATGATCAACATCATCCCTAGAAACAGCGAGTCTAATTGACAATTGCCCTTCATTTGCTGTGATTTTGTGGATGTTATTCCTTTGAATTAAAACAACCTCTCCTGCTTTAACGTTATTATTAATACCATTATATTCGAAATTCCAACTACCCTGTACAATGTACCACCATTCATCCCAATTACTATGATGATGCCTTCTATTCCCTTCTCCAGGCATTTGAGCAATTAGGGTTGCACGATTTGAAGGCGTATTTATCAAAGTATATGACCAAGATTGGTTTTTGGGCATTTTTTCAACAATTTCAGAAATTTTGACAATCAACCTATTGTGTTCATCCATTATATTGATTTCTACTCCATCAGCCTTTAAAATTTCAGGTACATTTGCATCTGCTATCAACATTGATTCAACCTCTAAGTATTTAGGCTCAATGGTAGTATTTGAACCTATTTTATTTGCTACAACTTCTGCCAACAGAAAATCATCTTCATTGTCAATATCTATTGTTGAATATCCTGTCATTTCAAAAAAACCTGTTTTCCCTGAACCACCATGATAAGGACCTGAGTTATTCTCAAAATTCTTTTTAAATAAATGTGAATTCCACTGCATTAAAGAACAAGCATAAGTAAAAACTGGAGTTAACTTTTGAGAAGGGAGAGTATGCTCAGATGCATTGAAATTAATAGGTACATTATTAAAAATAGCCTCGATTTGATTCCTTTTAACAGAAATTAAAGTATCTAATTCCTCATCCTGAAAAGTTGATACAAATTCTTGAATATTTAGTGCGCTGACAAATGGTGATGTTGCAAGCAACTGTACCACAGAATCACAAGAAATATTTTGTAAAAAATCGTATGCAAAATCATCATTTGTAGCAGTATCACTTGCTAACTCTGAAGGCCTATTATATATTTTAACATTTGGATATCGTGTTGATACAAATTGTTTTATTAAATCATCATCTGTATTAACATAAATTTCTGAAAATACTTTCGATTCAATAGTCGCATCTATTATATATTGGATTAGTGGCTTCCCATTAATTAATCTGATATTTTTTTTGGGCACTCTTTTACTTCCTGCTCTTGCAGGAATCATTGCTACAATTTTTTTCATGTTAATATACTTTTCCTAGTTTATAAATTTTTTCTATATTTTCCATCACATTGTATGCATCATTTGAATTACAAAAATTAATTTTTTTATTATTTTTAACACAATCTAAAAAGTAATTTATTTCTGACAACCAAAAGTTATCCTCTTCAAAGATAATATTTTCTTCATCACTCCAGGTTGCTCTTGGAGCTGTTGTTCTATTTTTAGCAATTGTAATAGTTTCTTTCCCATAAGAACCACTAGATGTTATTAGTCCATTTAGCGTAATATAACCTTTCTCCAAAAAAACTTCTAAAGAAAACAAATGTCGCCATTGAGTCATCGTTGAATGCAATGAAGCAACAACTTTAGAATTCTTGCTCTTAAAATTAGCAAAAACATTGTCCTCTAAATTATCATGCTTCCAATAATAATTTGACACCAAAGCAGAATGAGGTTCTAAATCACTTTGCAGATATAAAAATAAATCCAACATATGAATTCCTTGATCCATAAGTATCCCGCCTCCTACACTATCAAAATCTGCTCTCCAATTATTAAAGAAATTTTCATCTACACTTTTCCCATATCGCCCACGCATCCAAATTAACTTACCAAATTCTCCACTTTCAACATTTTCTTTAATAAATTGTACACTTTTATGATGCCTATGATTAAACCCATACATTAATTTGAGAGAAGACTCTTGCTCAATTTTCATTAGTTCAAGAACCTCCTCACTAGTAAACGCTGGTGGTTTTTCACAGAAAACATTTTTACCATTAATTAAGGCTCTCTTAGTATATTCAAAATTATATTTATTTGGAGTACATATGAAAATTGTGTCAATTTCTTTTGACGAAAATATATCCTCTAAATTATTGGTATTAACAACATTATTATCGCAATTTAATGGATCATAAACATATTTAATAGTGACACCAGGGTAATTTTTTAGATTATCGTATCTAATTTTTCCCATCGTACCATATCCAAGAATTCCTACAACTATCATTTAATTAAATTTTTTGATAAAAAGTGTGTTAATAAAAGCAACCAAAATACAACACATGTACTAATTGCATAAGAAATTGAAATATAATTTAAATCTTTTTTTTGTATAAAAAACAACGTTGTGGAAATAAACAAAACTGCAAACAAAACTTCAAATAAAATATGTTTTACTACTTTGTTTTTTGCAATTAAATAAATTGCAAATAAATAACTACAGATTCTAAAAAAATCACCAATTAATTGCCAGCCGATTATTCTATTTATTCCAATAAAGTTGTTAGATAAAAATAATTTAATTGAAATATCTTTTGTCAGGAAAATTGTAATTAACATCAGAATTGAAAAAGGAATAATAATTTTTTTAGCCAATATTATCTCTCTATTTATTACAGTATCATTTGAGGATGCAAATCTAGGTAAAAAGTAAAATGTAAGAGTTGTAGAAATTACGCCAAGATAAATATTTGAAATTTTCAGCATTCCTTCATATATGCCTGCATCATTAACAGAAATGTTTTTAATTATTATTTGTTTGACAAATAGTAGTGAAAGAGGAATACATAATGCAGATATTATTGACATTAGGGCAAATGAAGTATATGATGAATATACATTTGCAATTTTTAATTTTAACCCTTGAACAAAAAATGTTTTTTCTTTTCTACTAATTAAAAATAGTATTACAATAAATTGTATGAACTGCGAAATGGACAAAGAAAATAATGCCCCATCAATACCCCAATACAAGGTACATAAAATTGAAAATATCGACGAAAAAACAGTGAAATAAACATTGATTTTAATCACTCTTGTGTATTCTCCAAATCCGTTTAAAATCGCAATAACTACAGTGCTTATAACATAGAATATTATAATCAATCCGTATAAAAATATAACCCAATTGTAGTGATTACTTCCAAACAAATTTTTAGATATATAATTGCAAAAAAATATTAGAATTATTGCATTAAAACCTGCTACAATTATCGAAATTTTACTAGCAGTATTTATAAATTGAAGTAAAGATTTTTTTTTGTCTTTGAACTCTGCAGTATATTTTACAATACCATTTGTAATGCCGGCTGTTGCGCATATAGACATTATTGACACTAAGCTACTTAATTGCCCAAAGTATGCCATACCATTAGTTCCCAATTTAAATGCAATTGTTTTAATTAAAAGAACATTGAAAAATATTCTAATTAGTGTAGCAATACTATTTAAAGAAAATATTTTAAGTAATTGTAGCTTCAAGGAGATCTAAATAGAAATGATTATTTTGTATAATCTTGGATACATTAATAATAATTTATGTTTTATTAATTCTATATATTTATTTTTTTCTTTGGATGATTTCAAAGCTTTTGTAAATCTTTTATACGTAGACATTGATAACTTGCCTAATTTGTTCTGAGAGTCTTCTCTAATAAAAGTCAAATAATTATTTAAATTATTATCGATATCGCCAGATAAATACTTAACTTTTTCTTTATTGATTTCTTTGCTCTTATTAAAGTGCATATTTATTGCTTTTTTAAAATCTACTAATTCATATGAGTCAACAACCCCACAATCCAAAAACGATATTTTATCATCTGGCCAATCTGACTTTGATTTAATTGCCAAAACTGGAATATTCATTAGATATGACTCATATAACAAACTACTTCTTGAGCCAACTACTAAGCTATACTTTACAATTTCATCAAATGATATATCTACATAATTACAATTGAATTTTTTTAATGATTTTCCAGAATTACCTGTATCCCCTTTCCAATTGGGATGAACTTTTAAATCAATTTCAATATTCAAGTCGTTTAAAACTTCAATCATTGAGTCTATAATTTCTTCAGAATTGTGACATCTTTTATCATTCTCAGCAATAAATAAATTAGGCTCATGTATAATTAAAACTTTACTATTAGTATTATTTAAAGACCATTTGAAATTTTTATAAATAAATTCATGGTGAGGCGATCCGACACAATACCATCTATTTTCTATTGCGTTTGATTTAGTTACTTCTTTAAATCTATCAATCATAAAAGCACCTTCAGTTAGCCAGTATTTACAGTATTTATTAGGTGCTGAAAAAATAATTTGTAAAATACTTTTATTAACACCATGTTGATTCCCATAAATTGTAATATTATGACCTAAACACTTTTTAAAAAAGTATTCAATAACAGGAAATAGACTATCTCCCCAAGTGATCACTGCATAATACTTTCTGTAGTCAATATCTAATTTCTCAAAATCCTCTATGCTGCCTGGAACACCAGCATTATTTTTATTCGTTTCGAATTCTACTACATCAACAAATTCAATGCTTTTATATGGAATTAGCTGGTGTTTTGTTGAGCCATAAAAGCTAATTGCTAAAATTTTCTTTTCTGTCATAAATTAAAATGCAATTACGGTACAAGGAACTCCTTCGATATTTTTTATTAATAAGGGAGATATTATTACTTTATTTGGTTTGAAATCAAGGTCTTTTAAATTCATATCTTCTAATATTAATATTTCAGGATTTTTAAGAAAAGCTAAGTGTGCTAAGCGACCTTGTTCTCTATTTAGTTTGCTAGTAAGTGAAATCAAATCAAAGCCAAATACTCTCAATTTTGGAAATTTTTTTTTCAAATCATCTGCAATGTTAGATTCAATGATTGGCTGACTTTTCCAATAAATTTCACTATCTCTACATTTGGAAAAATTAGTTTTTAAAATAAGCAGCTCAATGTCTTCATTTAGGGAATCTACATTTTCCATAATTTTATCTGTACTGCATTCAATTACACCAATATTTGAAAAAACCCAAAAAGCTGCATCGTAATCATTAATAGATTTCCCGTCTTTATAAAAATGTAATGGAAAATCTATATGAGTGCCAATATGAGAATTAAAAAATATTTTACTATTATTTGTTCTATCTCCGTTTTCTATTGATGATATATTTTGAATTTTAAAAGCACCTTTTTCTCCACCATATGCCGGTGTTAACTCGTCAATGAAATATGATAAAAATATTGCCATTAATTATTATTTTGATTCGAAATAACTTAGAATTAACTCCCTAAGGCTTTCATTAAAATCTAAATATCTCTTCTCAACTCTTCCAATTTCAATTGGAAGGATACAACCTAGTTTGTTTTCAATATTTTTTTTATCCTTTTTTAATATTTCAATATATTGATCAATACTAGTTTCATTTATTTCTAAGTCTGGTATATTGAATAATATTATATTTTTGATTTTGCTATAATCTTTTTGGGATATTAACCCAATTCTAAATGAAATATAATTTGCAATGTCAATTCCCAATGTGACTGCTTGACCGTGACAAATTTTATAATCAGTCAAAGTTTCTATAGCATGTCCAAAAGTATGTCCATAATTAAAAATATGTCTTATGCCAGTATCAAATTCGTCAATTTCAATTATTGTCTTTTTAATGTTTAAACTTTTATATATAAAGTTTAACAATAACGCTCTATTATTTAAAATTTCCGGAAAATCTTTAGAAATTTCTTCAGCTTCATTTATACCTACAGTTAAAAAGTAATGAAACATTTCTCCAATTCCGGATCTGATTTCAATTTCAGATAATGTTTCTAAAAATATTGGACATATAAAAATTTTGACTGGGGGATTGAATGTGCCAAGTAAGTTTTTATATCCTTTAAAATTTATAGAACTCTTACTACCTATACAACTATCACATTGCCCAAGCAATGTAGTTGGAATAAAATACCATGAAACACCTCTGAACAAAATTGAAGAAATAAATGCAGTAATATCTTGAACTACACCTCCACCAATTGCAACAAGATGTTTATTTCTTTTAACGTTTTTTTCTAATAAACTATTTATAACAACATCAACGTATTCAAGAGTTTTTGCCTTCTCTGTACTTTCAATCAACACATAATTACCTAAAAATACATGAGTAAACTTGTTTGAAAAGTGTAGTTCGAACACATTTCTATCGATTAAAAAAATAGTATTTTCTAAATCATTAAACTCATCAAAAATGCTTTCGATTTTGTTTATAAAGCATGCGCTATAACCAGAAGAAATAGATGATTTAATAAAAATATCATTAAACATTAGTGTACCCTCCATCAATAATTATATTTTGACCTGTTATATATGTATTGTGTTCACTTAATAGAAAAGTGACAATTTTAGATATTTCACTTACTTCACCTAGCCTTTGTATTGGAATTAATTGTTTTAATTCGTTTTGTTGTGTCTCTGTAAGATTTTTTCTTGTTAGGTCTGTATTAATAAAACCAGGAGAAACCGCATTTACTAATATATTATTTTTTGCTAAATCATTTGACGCTCCTTGAGTCATGCCTAAAATACCAGATTTGGTTGATGAATACGCTACTCTTCTTTCCTTACTTATTACACCAAAAATTGAAGATATATTAACAATTCTTCCAAAACTATTTTTTAACATTATGCTAGAAACAGCACTCATTATCATTAATGGCGCAGTTAAATTTACATTAACCATATTATACCAATCTTCTTGGTTAATATTAGGTATGGAATTTAATATATTTATTCCTGCATTATTTACCAATCCATAAATTGATTCTTCACGTTTAATATATTCTATAAATTGATCAATGTCTTCCTTTTTTGTGAAGTCACTTTTATAGTAACAGACTCTTTCTGTATTGTCTATAAAATTATTAAAATGCTTTTTATCACCAGTACCAGTTATAATTAAATCGGCATTAAGATTGTACAATTCCTGAGCAATTTGTTTACCAATACCTCTTGTCCCACCTGTTATTATAATTTTTTTATTTTTGAAATCAAAAGTCATTATAGTTTGAAGTTTTGATGATTCATGTTTTGAAATGTATCTCTATCCCACTCAAATATTTGCATATAATTATCTAAAATAAGATGTAAGAATATCTGATGAACACATTCAACTATGCCGTATGTTTTCATAGGCACATAAATTGAGTTCTTTGAAAGCTCGATAGATTTGTTATCATTTTTTAATCCCGACAAGGCTAAAGTTTCAACGTTATTTGATCTACAATAATCTAAAGAATTAATAATGTTCCCACTATTTCCACTTGAACTAATTGTAATAACAAAATCGTTACAATTAACTGATTCGATTTTTAAAAACTCAGTCATAGCACTATTAAAAGAATAATCATTTGCTAAGGCAGTCAGCATTGCACTATCACTTAAGGATCTTGCCATTATTTTTCCATTCTTAGAAAAATCTAATGCCATATGATTTGCAAAAGCTGCACTAGCACCATTTCCTAAAAAATATATCCTTCCATCATTTTTCTTTACTTTGAGTAAAATTTCATTTACTCCATTAAACATAATTTCAGAAGAAACATCAGTATCATTCAACTTATAAATTGAACTATTTAATGCTTCACTAATTGATTGAAAATACTTTTTTGCGTAGTTCATAAAATATTAAATTTATTAAATTCCTAAAATTGGAATATTGGACAAAATGATTGAATCAAAAGTTTTTGTAAATTCATTTATCGTTTTACGAATTCCAACATTCAACATGATTTTACTATTCCACCCTAACCTATTAATTTTGCTTGTGTCCATTAACTTTCTTGGGGTGCCATCAGGTTTAGTAATGTCAAATACAAGTTGTCCTTCATATCCAACTTCAGCAACGATTATTTCTGCTAATTCTTTTATGGAAACATCTGTTCCACATCCAATATTCACTAATCCTTGTTCATTATAATTTTGCAATAAAAAATAGCAAGCATCCGCTAAATCATCTACATGTAAAAATTCTCTTCTAGGTGTTCCAGCTCCCCAAATGATTACATTGGGTTCATTATTCTTTTTTGCTAAAACAATTCTTCTAATCAATGCAGGCAATACATGTGAATTTTCGGGATGGTAATTATCATTAGTGCCATACAAATTCGTAGGCATTGCAGATATAAAATTACAGCCATATTGCGCTCTATAACTATCACACATTTCAATTCCTGCAATTTTAGCAATAGAATAGGGTTGATTAGTTGGTTCCAAATATCCACTTAATAAATATTCTTCCTTTAATGGCTGTGGTGCCATTTTTGGATAAATACATGAGGAGCCTAAAAACAATAATTTAGTAACATTATTTAAATATGCTGCATTAATAATATTGGCCTCAATCATTAAATTATCATAAATGAATTCTGCACGATAGGTATTATTCGCATGAATACCTCCTACTTTTGCTGCAGCAAGTATTACATAAGCAGGTTTTTCTTTTTCAAAGAACTCATTCACTGCTTGCTGATTTCTTAAATCTAATTCAGCAGATGTTCTTGTAACAATATTATTATAACCTTCTTTTCTTAATTTACGCTCTAAGCCAGAGCCCACCATTCCTTTATGTCCAGCAATATATATTTTAGCAGTTTGCTCCATTTTATAACCCACTTTGTTTAATGTGTAATTCTTTTTTGAACAAAGTAATATCACTAGCAACCATTTCTTTGACCAATGCTGCTAAATCATATTTGGGTTTCCATCCTAATTTGGTCATTGCTTTTGTTGGGTCACCAATTAATAATTCCACTTCAGTCGGTCTATAATATTTAGGATCCACTTTAACAACTACCTTACCTTCTTCTAATTTGTATTCACTATTATTCTTAACAATATACCCTTCTTCAGCTTCATCTTTTCCTCTAAATGCTAATTCAATTCCTAATTCAGCAAAACTCATTTTCACAAAATCACGGATGGTAGTTGTAATGCCTGTTGCTAATACAAAATCTTCTGGCTTTTCTTGTTGCAATATCAAATACATTCCTTCGATATAATCTTTAGCATGACCCCAGTCTCTTTTTGCATCCAAATTTCCTAAGTACAAACAACTATCCATACCTAAAGCAATTTTTGCAGTTGCTCTAGTAATTTTTCTTGTTACAAAAGTTTCACCTCTTTGTGGTGATTCATGATTAAACAAAATTCCATTACAAGCATACATATTATATGCCTCTCTATAATTTACAGTAATCCAATATGCATATAGTTTTGCGACAGCATATGGAGAACGTGGATAAAATGGAGTCGTTTCAGATTGTGGAACAGCTTGTACTAAGCCATACAATTCAGAGGTAGATGCCTGATATATTTTTGTTTTCTTAGTTAACCCTAATAAACGAACAGCTTCTAAAATTCTTAGCGTTCCAATGCCATCTGCATTTGCGGTATATTCTGGCTCTTCAAAACTTACATGTACATGACTCATCGCAGCCAAGTTGTAAATTTCATCGGGCTGAACTTCTTGTATAATTCTAATTAGGTTAGTACTATCTGTTAGGTCTCCATAGTGCAAGTGTAAATGTCTATCTGGAATATGTGGATCCTCATATATATGATCAATTCTTTGTGTATTAAACAATGAAGACCTTCTCTTGATTCCATGAACCTCATATCCTTTGTTTAATAAGAACTCAGCTAAATATGCGCCATCTTGTCCAGTTATACCGGTAATTATTGCTTTTTTCAAAATTAAAATTTATTTTATTTCTTATTTAACAACCAACTCGAAGATTGAATTTTGTCTCCTAATCCGTCAATTAATTGAATTCCTAATTCTTCGCATATAGATCTTTCAGGGATTAAATTATTATTTTGATCACCCCCATTAGCAAAAGCTAGCTTGTAATCTGTAGAAAGTTCATCATAAATACACTTGATTGTTTCACATACAGTCCTATCCTGATCAATTGACAAAAAAACATTGTCCACACATTTAATATTTGAAACTATAGATACTCTTTCATCTTCTTTTTGAAATTCTTTAGAACCCTTTAAGGCTCTCTGGTGATCGCTATTTACAATCACAATCAATACGTCACCATTTGCTTTGGCATTATTAAAATATTCAATATGCCCTTTATGGATTGGATTAAAATACCCACTTACAATTACTGCTTTCCTTTTCATAAATTAAAATACTGAATTTGCACACTAAACTGCGCACCAAAACCTCAATTTTTTGATGATTTGCGTTAATCGAAAATTTTAAATAAAACTATTTAACGCTGGAAATGAACTATTTAGTGATTTACGAATGTCTACGAATAGGATTTGGCCGAATGGACCACACTAATCTTCTATTCTATTCTTTCTCCACGGCTTCGCCATCCTGGGTCACACAAAAAGTGTTCTCAGAAAAACGAAAATCAGTAACAAATATACCCCCATTTTGGTTTAGCGCCAAAGCATATTTATTTAAAGGGAATATTTCAAAATATATCCACCGAATTAATGGAAAAGTCCTATTTTAGTCGCTCAGCGCTTTTCCCTTCGTTTCTGGCAAATAAATCATACCCACGAAAACCGTTAAGGCCGCTAGGGCGATGGGGTAGAACAATCCAGCGAAATTCGAGTGAGTGATCGATCCCAGCCAGGTGGCTACGAAAGGGGCACAACCGCCGAACACTCCATTAGCAAAGTGATAAGGGATGGAAAGGGAGGTGTAGCGGATTTTGGTGGGGAAAAGTTCGACAAGGAAAGCGGCGATCGGGCCGTAGGCCATCGCCGCGAAACTCACCAATAAGCTGCAAATGAAAGCTAATTCG
>JACCDM011838656.1_pt1 | contig 22912 bp, 20 predicted proteins | sample 7445851 | NCBI WGS metagenome assembly JACCDM01 (sample SAMN15323438, study PRJNA562643) | freshwater metagenome | isolation source: river surface water | place: USA:Blue River Watershed | collected 2017-08-16
ATACATTTGAACTACCTAATTTAGAATTAGCTTTCAACACTCCTAACTACCGCACAAACGTATCACTTTCTAACCGTAACATTGTCGGTTTAGGCTGTGGAGAAAGTGCAGTGTGGAGATACCAAGAGAAGTTTGTTTGGCAGTCATCGATTGTTAATCAGGACGTGAACCAACAACAATTAAGCTTAATTCCAGCGTTCCATACGTTAGATATGCAGGTTAGCAAGAAATTGACTAGCTTGAAGTCTATCTTAAAGGTGGGTGGAACAAACTTAGGTGGCAAGCTTTACCAAACTGGATGGGCGAATCCATTGGTTGGAAGCATGTACTATGTTAGCTTAACATTTGATGAATTATTGAATTAAGATTTATTCTTATTTTCTTGAGGCTGCCCCGAAAAGGGCAGCCTCTTTTTTTGTACTTTAGTGAATTCAATTTTAGGAGAAGGAATGGATTTAACGGGTTTTTCACATATTGAGGTTTTGGGTGCGCGTGAGCACAATTTAAAGAATATCGATGTATCCATTCCGCGTAACCAGCTGGTGGTCGTTACGGGAATTTCGGGTTCGGGAAAATCTTCGTTGGCATTTGATACAATTTATGCCGAGGGTCAACGGCGGTATATGGAAAGTTTTTCTGCATATGCTCGGTCCTTTTTGGGAAATATGGAGCGTCCGGATGTGGATAAGATTGAAGGGTTATCTCCTGTAATTTCAATTGAGCAAAAAACAACCTCGAAAAATCCACGTTCAACGGTGGGTACAACGACTGAAATTTATGATTTTTTACGGTTGTTGTTTGCACGTGGTTCGGAGGCATTTTCGTATTTGAGTGGTCAAAAAATGGTTAAGCAGTCTGTGGATCAGATTATTGCCACTTTGACTACGCAGTTTGATGGATCGAAGGTCGTTTTACTTGCTCCCGTGATTAAAGGGCGCAAGGGTCATTACCGGGAGCTTTTTGTGCAGATTGCTAAATGGGGGTATACGAAAGTCCGCGTGGATGGCGAGATTCTGGACATCGAACCCAAGATGCAGTTGGATCGTTTTAAAGTACATGACATTGAGGTGGTCGTGGATCGCTTGGTCGTTTCATCGGAAGAGCGCGTACGTTTATCGCAGAGTTTACAGACGGCAATGCAGGTGGGGAAAGGGCAGGTTTATGTACTAGATTCGGCATCTCATTTACATTATTTTTCACAGACTTTAATGGATCCGGAGACAGGTTTATCCTATGATGAGCCTGCGCCGAATACATTTTCGTTTAATAGTCCGTATGGCGCTTGTCCATGTTGCAATGGCTTGGGGGTGATTGAAGAGATAACGGAAGATTCTGTGATTCCAGATCGAAAATTGAGTATTGTGCGTGGCGCCATTGCGCCGATAGGCGAGTATAGAGAGCTCTGGATATTTAAACAATTGGAGGTTTTGTTGAAGCCATTCCAAGTGGGTCTATCTACTCCAATCGAAAAATTTCCGCTTGAGGCGGTTGAAATGATGTTATATGGAACGGATGAGCCAGTTCCTGTGCCCTCTAAAAAATATGTAGGCACGGAGTGGAGCACGAAATACGATGGTATTGTTAACTTCTTAAAGCGTCAGCAGGAGAGCGGGTCTGAGAAGACGCAGGATTGGTTAAAGGATTTTATGGTAATCAAAACCTGTCCGGAATGTGGGGGCTATCGTTTAAAGAAGGAGGCTTTGCATTTTAAGATTGATGGCAAGCATATTGGAGAGCTGGCCCAAATGGATGTGCTTGAACTTGAGCAATGGTTGGAGGGCTTGGAATTGCGTATTTCTGAGCGTCAGCGGCAGATTGGTTCGGAAGTATTAAAGGAGATTCGAAAACGCGTTGGATTTTTGACTCAAATTGGATTGACATATTTGACGCTTGATCGGCCGATGAAAACCTTGTCTGGTGGAGAATCGCAACGTATTCGATTAGCGACTCAAATCGGTACTCAATTGGTCGGTGTTTTGTATATCATGGATGAGCCATCCATTGGTTTGCATCAGCGTGACAATGAAAAGTTGATTCAAGCCTTGAAGGATTTACGTGATTTGGGAAATTCGGTTTTGGTGGTGGAGCATGATAAAGATATGATGCTCGAGTCAGACTATATTTTGGACATTGGTCCAGGGGCTGGCCGTCATGGAGGTCATGTAGTAGGCTTCGGAAAACCTGCAGATTTCATCAAATTAGGTACACCTACGGCTCAATTTTTGAATGGTGATTTAGCCATTGAAGTCCCGAAGGTTCGTCGGCCTGGAAATGGTCACCACATCGAGCTAAAAGGTGCGACTGGAAATAATTTAAAAAATGTGTCGATTACGTTGCCGCTAGGCAAATTTATTTCAGTGACGGGTGTTTCAGGATCGGGGAAATCGACCTTGATTCATGATACCTTAGTGTTAAAATTAAAGCAACATTTTGATCGGACGAAGCGGGATGCGATGCCATTTAAGTCGATGACTGGGCTTGAGCATATTGATAAGATTATTGAGGTGGATCAGTCGCCTATTGGGCGCACACCTCGATCCAACCCTGCTACCTATACGAACATGTATACCGATATTCGGGCTTTGTATTGTGAATTACCGGAGTCGAAAATACGGGGATATAAGGCGGGTCGATTTAGTTTTAATGTGAAGGGTGGCCGTTGTGAAAGTTGTGAGGGTGCGGGACGAAAGAAGATTGAAATGGAGTTTTTACCGGATGTGTTAGTGGAGTGTGAGACGTGTAAAGGCAAGCGATTTAATCGGGAAACATTGGAGGTTCGATTTAAGGGTAAATCCATTTCGGATGTGTTGGATATGACCGTTGAGCAGGCGCTGGAGTTTTTTGAAAATCAACCTCGAATTCATCGGCGTGTGCAGACTTTAGCTGAGGTTGGGTTGGGGTATATTACTTTAGGCCAACATGCCACTACGTTGTCTGGGGGAGAAGCGCAGCGTGTTAAACTAGCCGAAGAATTATCAAAAAAAGACACTGGTAAGACCTTATACGTGCTTGATGAGCCTACGACTGGCCTGCATTTTCAGGATGTTAAGTTATTATTAGATGTGTTACAGAAGTTGGTGGACAAAGGAAACACCGTCTTAATTATTGAGCATAATTTAGATGTCGTTAAGGTGTCGGACTACGTGATTGACATGGGTCCAGAGGGTGGCAATGCAGGTGGTCAATTGGTAGGTTCGGGTACACCTGAGCAGATTGCTGAGTTGAAAGGGAGTGAAACCGGCCGTTTCCTCAAAAACGAATTACGGTAAACGCTGCCGGGGTCGCAGACCCCGGCAGCGTTACGGCTGAAACGTTTTTAAGCCATGTTTATTCTATCAATAACTTGGATATTTTAAGCTCTGATGTTTCCGTTTCATGGAATTTTTCAAACACCTCTAAGTTTCCAAACCAAAATAATCCTTCTTTTTTATCGATAATCCGGGATTTAAATTTTAAGTATTCGGGGTAGGAAGAATAGGGATAGAATTCATAATTGCTATGAATTTCATGTTTGACGGGGTTTAAATGTATGTATTTAATCAAATGAGTGAGGTATTGGCTCGAATCCACGGGCTTTCGCCTGAATGGAGATTCAAATAAGCCACCTGTTCTACTGGTTGCCAGGTTGAACATTTGTGCGTGGGAATTTAATAAGTTGCCAATTTTCCTGCTGATAAATAGGCCGACAGGGACTTTCCGGATAGGCAATAAATTTAGATCGATCAGTTTATCAATTTCTTGTTTTGATTTTATCCGAATTAGAAAATGAAAATGGTTGCCCAGTAAGCAAAAAGCATAGGTGTTTACATAAGGGCTAACCATGCGTTCATACTTACGTAAGAAGGACCGGAAGTGGTTATCGGTTAGAAATATGGGCTTTCTGTCAATTCCGCGTGTGTATACATGAAATACGCATTTTTCAATTAATGGGTCTATGAAATTTTTCATCTTTTTTTTACTTCGAAATTGCTACATATATCGCGTTCTCGTTTGAAATAAATTGATAAAAATTATCATCTACTTGATTTTTTTCTCTCATAAATTTGCGCTAGTTTCGGAACGGATTTTGGTAACGCTGCCGGGGTCGTAGACCCCGGCAGCGTTTACCCCCAAACTCATCAACATGAATCAATTATTCTTCATTTGCATATTACTCGGCATGGGGTATTTAATTACCCAACGATTCAGTCGAATTGCAAAAACAATACACCTGGCAAAACCCGTGTTTGTGACGAATTCCAGTGAGCGTTGGAAACGTGTCCTGCTACTTGCATTCGGCCAAAAAAAGATGTTTGAGAAGCCTTTTATTGGCATCATGCACCTAGTAATCTACCTGGGATTTGTCTTGATTAACATTGAAATTTTAGAAATTATCGTCGATGGACTCCTGGGAACCCACCGAATTTTCGCCCCTTTTCTAGGGGATTTCTACATTTTCATTATCGATTTTTTTGAAATACTCGCTGGCGGGGTGGTAGTAGCCTGTCTAGTATTTATCGCCCGCCGATTATCCCATCAGGTAAAACGCTTAGACCCGAACCGCCAAACCGAATTAAAAGGCTTTCCCGTACAAGATGCCCTACTAATCCTCGTAATCGAATTAGTATTGATGGGAGCTCTATTTACCATGAATGCCGCAGATCCCAACTTTAGCTTCATTATCTCCCAGTACCTCAAGCCTTGGCTTCCAGAAACTAATCTCCATATCATTGAACAATCAGCGTGGTGGATTCATATTATTGGCATTTTTGCCTTCGCTCTTTACGTCACCTACTCAAAACACCTGCACATTTTCTTTGCTTTTCCCGCCGTGTATTATTCTAAAATTGACTCAATTAGTAAGATGGAAACGATGTCCCAGGTGACCAACGAAGTTAATATCATGTTGGGGAAACCAGGTGAACCAAGCAATACTGAATTGAAGTTTGGGGCACAAGATATCAAAGACCTAACCTGGAAGAATGCACTCGATGCCTATAGTTGTACCGAATGTGGTCGTTGCACCGAACAATGCCCAGCCAACCAAACCGGCCGCATCCTCTCGCCACGCAAAATCATGATGGATACCCGCGACCGACTGGAAGAACTGCAAAAGGATCCCGAATCTACCAACGTCCTTCTTGGAAATTACATCAGCGCTGAAGAACTCCGAGCCTGCACCACTTGCCAAGCTTGTGTGGAAGCATGCCCAATCCAATTATCACCGCTCGATATCATCTTAGAATTACGTCGCTTTCAAATCATGGAACAATCCGACGCACCAGGCGCGTGGAATTCGATGTTTGCCAACATAGAAACTAATCAGGCCCCTTGGAAATTCAATCCAAGTGACCGACTAAATTGGACTAAATCATGAAAAAAATAGTACTACTAATCGTAGGCCTGACAGCCATATACTTTCTAGGTCCTCACCCAGATGCACCTGAAATCAATGGGCCTAGCTGGACCAATATTCCAGATCAGCCTCGTGAAGTCGCCAATTACCTACATGAAAAAGAATCCACAAACCGTAATTTAAAACCGGATAATCAAGGGCAAATCATCTGGGCAGACTCCGCAAACCCACAAAAAACAAAAAAAGTTTTCCTTTATGTGCATGGATTTTCCGCCTCACCCATGGAAGGCGATCCGCTCCACCGGGAAGTCGCGAAAGCCTTTGGTGCAAACTTAGTCCTTGCCCGTATTGAGGACCATGGTGAGTTTCCAACCGACTCCACCATGGCCAAGGCTACAGCCTCTAAATTTTACCAAAGTGTTGAAAATTATTATGCCATCGCAAAAAAATTAGGCGATGAAGTGGTTGTCTTAGGCACCTCCTTTGGTGGAGCCATGTCGCTCGTTTTAGCTTCACGTCATCCTGAAATTAAGGCTCTCTTACTTTATGGCCCATGTATTGCCATCAAAGATCCTACCGCCCCACTCGTCGACAACCCTTGGGGTTTGCAACTTGCTCGTGCCGTGATGCGCAGCGACTTCCGCGATATTCCTTCCGTTAGCTCAGGCCATACAAGTTATTGGAGCCTGCATTATCGCCTTGAAGGCGTCGTCGCCATTCAAAATTTCTTGACGCATCAGATGACTGATGAGGTTTTTGCACAGGTAAAAGTTCCCGTATACCTTGCCTATTATTACCAAGATGAGGCTCATCAAGATAACGTCGTTTCCGTACAAGCCATGCGCGATATGTTTCCAAAATTAGGTAGCAAAATCAAGAAAGAACAAGCATTTCCACTATCTGGATACCACGTCATCACCTCTGATATTCTAGGCAAGCGCGTCGATTTGCCGATAAAAGCGTCCATAGATTTCATCAATCAACTATGACACCCCAACTAATTTTATACGCTGTCCCATTTTTTCTACTCACTGTTTTGCTCGAGTCATGGCTCGCCTACAAACAGCATCGGGATTTCATTGAGGCCAAAGATTCCCTAACCTCCATCGGCCTGGGACTTGGAAATCTAGCCGTAGGCACGATCACTAAAGGCCTAGCATTCTTTACATATTTCTACATATACACGCATTGGCGCCTTGCAGATTTTCAATTTAGCTGGTGGCCTGTTTGGGTGTTCGCATTTTTAGGAGAGGATTTTACCTATTATTGGGTGCACCGCATTTCACACGAAATTCGATTTTATTGGGCTTCTCACATGGTCCACCACTCATCGCCTAGGTATAATTTAGCTGCAGCCCTTCGCCAAACTTGGACAGGAAATTTGACTGGTGGATTTCTTTTTTGGTCCTGGCTACCGCTTGTTGGGGTTCACCCGTTTATTGTTTTCTTTTTCCAACAAACCAGTCTGCTATACCAATATTGGATTCACACGGAATTTATCCAAAAAATGCCGAATTGGTTTGAACAGATTTTTAATACACCTTCCCATCACCGCGTTCATCATGGGACCGATTTGGAATATTTAGATACAAATTATGCTGGGGTATTAATTATTTGGGACCGGATTTTTGGCTCGTTTAAAGCTGAGGAAGCTCGACCTCATTACGGATTGACTAAGCAGATCGAAAGCTATAATCCAGCTAAAATTGCCTTTTATGAATGGGTCCAAATAGGTAAAGACCTCATGCGGGCCAAAAGTATCAAGCAAGTGGCTGGTTATCTTTTTGGTCCTCCCGGCTGGAGTGATGATGGCAGTCGGCTGACCGTTCAACAAATGCGCGCTTTACAAAAGAAAAAATAATGGAAATCAATGTAACAACGATGGCCGAATGGGCCGCCCGAGGAGAAAGCCCAACCTACCTATTTTGGGTGGGATGTGCCGGTTCTTTTGATGACCGTCACAAAAAAGTTACCCGCGCCATGTGTGAGATTTTGACGAAAGCCAATCTCAGCTTTGCCGTGCTTGGAACCGAAGAATCATGTACTGGGGATCCTGCACGTAGAGCCGGAAATGAATTTCTTTTTCAAATGCAAGCAATGCAAAATATTGAGGTGCTCAATATGTACGGTGTCAAAAAAATCGTCACCGCCTGCCCCCATTGCTTCAATACCCTTAAAAATGAATACCCAAGTCTTGGCGGCTCCTATGACGTTATTCACCACAGTCAATTGTTGGCCGAGCTACTTGCATCTGGGAAAATTCAGGTTAATGAACATACAGAGACCATCGCCTACCACGATTCCTGTTATTTAAGTCGCGGAAATGGCATCGTGGAGGCCCCGCGCGAAATCATAGCTAGCCTAAACAAAGACCTAAAAGAGCTCAAAAGCTGTCGGACAAAAGGCCTCTGCTGTGGTGCAGGCGGCGCCCAAGTTTTCAAAGAGCCAGAACCAGGCGGCCAAGATGTTCAAGTAAAACGAACAGAAGAAATTATTGAATCTGGGGTAAAAAAAGTAGCTTTGGGATGTCCTTTCTGTATGGTCATGTTGCAAGACGGACTGAACAAAACCGGGAAAGACCACGAAATTCAGTTGGTGGATTTAGCTGAACTCGTCCAACAAAGCATCCAATAAGTATGTACCTACCTTTTGAACAAATGCCAGCCCATGCACGTGTGTGGATATATCAGGCAAATCGTCCGCTGACAGCGAGTGAATCACAACACATCGTGCAAACACTTGAGAAAGGAATACATGGTTGGGAAGCACACGGCGCACCTTTGCAAGCGTCCTTTGAAATTCGCTTTAACCAAGTCATAGTCGTGGCCGTAAATGAATCCGTGAATCAAGCTTCTGGATGTTCCATCGATGCTTCTACCCGCTGGTTTAAGGAGCTGGCGACCGATTTGAATATCGATTTTTTCAATCGTGATCTGGCCGTTGTTCGCGAAGACGCATTGGAATTGATTCCCCTTGGACAAATTAAATCAAACGTGCAATCGGGGAGAATAGCCCCTGCCGACATGATCATACGACCTTTAATTGACCAAATTTCTAGCTACCGTTCAGCATGGCTTTGCCCCGCTGGCGATTCTTATATCCAAAGACATTTTTAACATGGCGGAAGATTTACATATTCCCACAGGTAGTCGGGCAGAGAAATACGCTGCATTATATCCTCAAATCGCTAGTTTAGTTCAAGACGAGACAGACTTGACCGCGAATCTAGCGAATATAGCCGCTGCAATTAAGGAGGTTTTTGGTTTCTTTTGGGTTGGTTTTTACCTCGTGAAAGACGGTCAATTAGTACTCGGTCCATTTCAAGGTCCCGTAGCATGTACGCGCATTCCTTTTCACAAAGGTGTTTGTGGCCATGCATACACCACCGCAGAGACAATCATCGTTCCTGATGTTGAGGCTTTTCCTGGGCATATCGCCTGTGCTTCCGCCTCCAAGTCAGAGATCGTTTTACCCGTGAAAAATAAAGCAGGGGAAACAACGATGGTCTTGGACGTTGACTCAGATGCGCTCAATGACTTTTCAGTGGTAGACCAACAAGGCCTCGAGAAAATACTTGGATTGATTAGCGAAGCTTGGCGATAACCGTTTCGCTTCCTACAGGTTTGTCACCAATATGTACACAGATTTCTGCGTCTAAAGGAAGGAAAATGTCGATCCGACTTCCAAACTTAATGAAGCCAAATTCTTGCCCTTGCGTGACTTGGTCGCCTTCTTTGACATACCAACAAATCCGTTTGGCTAAAGCACCTGCAATTTGACGGAATAAAATTTCAGTGCCATTTTCATGCTTGACCACGCAAGTAGTACGCTCATTTTCAGTACTTGACTTTGGGTGCCACGCAACCAAATATTTACCTGGATGATACTTGAAATAAGATACGATGCCTGAGATAGGATTGAAATTTACGTGCACATTCAATGGTGACATAAAAATAGACACTTGCTTGCGCTTGCCCTTAAAATATTCAGGTTCCTCCACTTCTTCGATTACAACTACCTTTCCATCCGCAGGAGCAATAATATGCTTTGGATTTATTTCCGTATGCCGAGTGGGTACGCGGAAAAACTGTAGAATAATCAAATAAAAGAGGGAAGTAAGTACGACTATTGATTCACGTAGGTACACATTTTCAGGAAAGAAATAGGCAACAAGCCCATTGATTACTAGTACAATAAGCAATGAACTAATTAAAAGTGATTTTCCTTCGCGGTGTAACGTCATAAGTCTATCGAAATATTACAAGTCGTAAAATTAGCCAATTTTGTTGAAAAATTTGGCATAAATTCTAGACCAATCGCTAAGAATCTTTTAAATAATAAGATAAAAAATTGCATTTTTGGATTTTAAAAGTCAACCTATGCGGCACTTTCGGTTGCTATTATTCATACTAACTTGCCTATTTGTTAGTCCTGCGCACGCTCAATTTTTCAAGTGGCGTGAGGCTAAATCTTCGCGTTTTTACCGCCTAGATTTTGCTACGCAAGAGATTTTTCAATGCAATGATGGATTCAACTGGGAATATGTCGCTAAAGCCAGGTTAAAGGATGTTATCCCTAATGATTTGTTATCTACCGATCGTGGCGTTAAAGAAATACCAATTCCCAATACACCTAATCAGTTTTACCTAACAATTCATTGTACAGGACAAGTATACAAGCTCAATAAATCTACGTGGGAAATTCAACGCATTGATCGTACTTTTTTTAGAGGGGCCAATTGTACATCCTATCAATTTCTGCGAAAAGGTAAACTATATTCATTTGGCGGGTATGGATTTTGGCAATCGACCAATGTTTTAAGTGAGTTCAGTTTCAAAGGTGGAGAATGGTTAAGCATTCAAGCGGAGGGAGATATTCCAAAAGCAATTACCTTTAGTCCTTCCGGATATTCACCAGAAAAAGATCGCTTCGTTACGCTGGCAAACAGCAAATTAAATGATACTGAGCAGCATAACAGTACGATTTTTGATTGGAATATTTATGAATATAATTTTGATAATAAAGAATTTAAAACCGTTGGCGTTGTTAATATGCCCGTTATGCGGGAATTTTTCTCCAAGGATATTAGCAAAAACTATCTATTTAATGGGCGGTATTTTGTGATCATCGACTTAGTCCAACAGGTCAATAATTTCGATTCGATTATTATCATTGATATTCTAGAAGGCTACAAGGTTTACAGATGGCGCAACCCGGAGCGCGTGCATATTCGAGATGGGCGTGCCGATGAAAGCCTAGAGAAATTAACTCACTTAGTTGGCGATACACTGGTATATACGAATTCGCCAACCAGTTATCCATATCGCACAGCGGGGTATACGAAATTGCCCATTGCTCAACTTTTAGCGGAAAGTGATTATTTAGGACCACTTACACAGGATACGTGGGTGAACGAGTTTTGGAAAATCGGATTGATCGTGCTCGGTTTGGGCTTATTTATTTTTGTCCTATCGATCACATCTGTACTTAGAAAACGCCGCAAAAAGCAGCAGTTGCAAATTCTATTGGGCGAAAATGAAAAACAATTCCTGGATTTTATGCTGCTAAATTACAAGCAAGGCTATGTGTCTGGGCATCAAATCATCGCGTTTTTTGGCAAGCATAAGAGTTCGCCGGAATCACAACGGCAATTCCGGGCTAAACTCTTTGATAATTTCACGAAGGCCATTGGGTTGATCTATCCCGGAAAAGAAATCCTGGATATTCAAACGGATGAAAAGGATCAACGCATGTTAGTATATCGACTGCAAGCTGACATGTATGACCGTTTGAGCCGACTATAAATTCTTTTCTAAAAAATCGGTCATCATCTGATACAAGTGCAAACGCGTATTGCCTCCATAGATTCCATGATTCCGGTTCGGATAATAGAAACTCTGGAATTGCTTATTGGCCTTGATTAACGCATCCTCCAAAGCCACTGAGTTTTGGAAGTGAACATTATCGTCTCCCGTACCATGCACGAGTAATAAATTTCCTTTCAATTTATCCACATGATTTACCGGGGAATTGTCATCATATCCATGTGGATTCTCTTGGGGCGTCCGCTGGTATCGTTCTGTATAAATCGAATCGTAAAAACGCCAATTCGTCACTGGCGCCACGGATATGGCTGCTTTAAATACCGATGCTCCCTGCATAAGGCAGTTGGCCGACATAAATCCTCCATAACTCCAGCCCCAAATACCTATCCGAGAAGCATCTACATAAGGCAATCCGCCCAAGTATTTTGCCGCAAAGATTTGATCCTCTACTTCAATCTTACCCAAGTTTTGGTAAGTGATTTTTTTGAAGGCCACACCCCGTGCACCCGTCCCACGGTTATCTATGCAATAAATTAAATATCCTTTTTTCAATAGCATCTGATACCAAAAGAAGTCGGCTCCCGGAAATATATCCAATACCTGCTGACTCCCCGGTCCTCCATACACATGCATGAGAACGGGATATTTCTTATTCGGATCAAAGTTGGCCGGCTTAATCGTATACCCATTCAGATGATCACCATTGGCCAGCGGGATTTCAAAAAACTCGCGTGTGGAAACACCATACTCAGCAACTTTACTGGCTAAGGCTGCATTGTCTTCCAATACCCGCATCTGACCCGTTTTGATATGATTCAACGTGATTTTGGCGGGACTTTTGGCCGACGTATGTGTCAAAATAAAATAGGTAAAGTCCGGACTAAAGGTCGCTGTATTCGTTCCCGAATTACCTGCAATTAATTTCTTACCACTACCATTTAATTGGATTTGGTATACATCACGGCCAATCGGCGTCCGCTCAGTAGAAGTAAAGTAGAGTGTTTTTGTCTTCTCGTCAATTCCATAAAAATCATCTACTTCCCAATTTCCCTGCGTGATGGCTTGCTGTTTTCCTGTGGCAATATCTTGCAGATAGATATGTTTAAACCCGCTTTTTTCCGAGGTGAAAATGAAACTTTTTTGGTCACTTAGGTAGGTGATGTCATTCCCAACCGCTTCGATCTCGATGGAGGTTGCCGACTTCTCTGTATATACAATGGTTTCTTTGCCAGCGCTCACGGAATGATGGATTAATTCCATGTGATTTTGCAAGCGATTTAAACGAATAAATGCAAGCACATCAGAACTTTGTGTCCATTTCATGCGGGGGATGTATTGGTCTTGAATTGGGCCAACGTCCACTTTTTGGATTGAATTGCGTTCAATGTTCGCAATGGATAAACTGACGATTGAATTAGCTTCACCTGCTTTTGGATACTTGTAGCGGTAATCTTTTGGGTATAAATCTCCCCACATTTGCATGTTGTAAACAGGAACTTGGGTTTCATCAAACGTGTAAAATGCAATTTTCTTGCTGTCAGGTGACCAGGCAAATGCTTTCGAGAAAGAGAATTCTTCTTCATATACCCAATCGCAAACACCATGAATGATAGAATTTAGTTTACCTGATGTGGTGACCGCTTTTTCTACGCCTGTGCTAAGGTCCACCCAGTATAAATTATTTTCCCGCACGAAACCTACCTTTTTTCCATCAGGAGAAAAACTAGCATGCATTTGTTTCCCTCCTGCAGTTAGTAATTTTAAACTTTTAGTTGCCCGGTCAAACACATAATTTGTTTCGGTTGAACTTCTGCGGTAGATCTGCTCGGATGCTGTTCCGATAAGAATCTTTTGCTCATCCGAGGATAGGCTGAAATTTTGTACACGAATAGTCTCTCCAGAGGCTGTTTTGATGCCATTTTCGTCAAAGAGTACCTCTGATTTTGTTGGGTCTTGAATACTCGTTTTAATAATTTTACCACTCTTTAATTCTAGGTACGATTGTCCATCTGCAGCCCAATTCAAGTTTTGAATTCCCTTTTGAGTGAATGTGCCATTTTTCCATATGTCGGCAAGCGTGATCTCTTTCTGCGCGGTAAGTGTAAAGCTACATAGGAATAGAAGCCCAAGGAGGTAGGTGTTAATTTTCATGTGTTTGATGGACGTAGGTTAATTTTGGAAAATTACGATAGGGTCTGTTTCTACCGTATTACTTACATTTTTTGCGTTGTCGCGAATGAATATTTGAAATTTTAGGGTATCGTTATTTGGCGTGAATCGTGGCGAATATCCCTTGTAAAAAGCGTAAACAAATTGCGTTGAATAGGAAATACTTCCTTCGATAGCGCCTGTTTTTTGATCGGGATTAAAATTGAAATTCATCAAACCTCCGAGTGGGGGAGTAAATGTGATGGGATCGAATTTTCCGTTTTTCTTGTGCAGGACTGTTACCTCAAAATTTCGAAAATCTTTATACTTGGCTGGATTGGCAACTATTTCAGCTTGGGTAACCCCGAGGTCTCCGTCCCCATCTTGAAATTTGATAGTCATAATAACAGAGTCAATTTTTGCTTTCCCTCCAAATCCATCGTTACTGACTTTGGTTATTTTTTCGATTTTCTCAAATCGAATCTCGGGCGTTGTAGACCATTCAGGCTCTTTTAGGCATGAGCTCAGGATCACGAGGCTTAAGAACCAGTACGAAAGGCGGGTCATCTGTGACATAGTTCGTAAAGTTAATGATTTGGTTTAATTTTGTTCAAATATTCAAAGAAAGCCATGCAAAGTGAGTTGAACTTGTGGGAATCCTGGCGCTCAAAACTGAGCGAACAGGTATTGACCATGCAAGAAGCAGACTTTGAAGCCATTGCGTTGGATATGTTTCAGTATACTTGGACGTATAATCCATTGTATCGACAATATGTAGACTTGCTAGGCATTGATCATCAGTCAGTTACTTCACTTGATCGCATCCCTTTTTTACCCATTGAATTATTCAAGAGCCATGAAGTCTTAACCGGAACGCCACCGATTTTGTTTCACTTTGAAAGCTCGGGGACAACCGGGCAAATTCCTTCCAAGCACGCGGTATGCAATCCTACTTTTTATCAGCAACAGTCCAAACGGATTTTTGAATCCGTATATGGGTCCTTGTCCGACTACCATATTTTTGCGCTTTTGCCATCTTATTTGGAACGGAGTACTTCGTCGCTCGTATACATGATGGATTATTTTATAAAAGAATCTAATTCATCCTTGGCTGGATTTTATTTAAATCAATACGAAGACTTAGTTGCTCAAATTAAATTAGCCCTAGCATCAGATCGTAAAATTTGGGTGATGGGGGTGACTTTTGGGCTTTTAGATTGGGTAGATTCTGGCCAAGATTTTTCGTTTTGGAGAGAGGCCGTTGAAGCGGGGCGTATCGTAGTCATGGAGACGGGTGGGATGAAGGGACGCCGGGAGGAATGGATTCGCGACCGCGTACATGATTTTTTGAAATCCGCTATGGGACTTCAGCAGATTGCATCCGAATATGGTATGACGGAATTATTTTCGCAGGCGTATGCCACTTCAGCTGGCGTATTTACTCCAGGTGTTTCGATGCGGGTGCAATTACGGGAGGTAACTGACCCATTCGCAAAAGTCAAGCAAGCAGGTCGGGTAGGAGGAATTCAAATTATTGATTTGGCCAATATTGATTCTTGTCCATTCATAGAAACCCGCGATTTGGGTTCGATGGAAGCGGATGGAATTCGCTTTAAGGTCTTGGGTCGATTCGACAATTCTGAAATTCGCGGATGTAACTTGATGGTGGATCAAGGGTGGGGCACAAGCCAGTCGGAACCGTCCGTGTAAAATTCATTTTTCCAAATAGGCACCTCTTTTTTCAAGGTATCAATCAGCCATTCACATGCCTTAAATGCCTCTGCGCGGTGAATAGAACACACACCGATGATCACCGCGATATCGCCGATTTCTAATTTACCTGTCCGATGCGAAACACTTATTTTCCGAATCGGCCATTGCTCCGCTGCCTCGGTTGCGATTCGTTCCATTTGTTTTTTAGCCATAGCATTGTACGCTTCCATGGTTAAATTTTCAACGTCCTTGTTCTGATTTTTATTCCGAATGGTTCCTATAAAAAGGCAGATACCTCCCGCTTCCGGATCCTGCAAGTAGTGATACGTTTGGTCAATGGATAATGGGGTCTCGCTAAGTAGAATTTGATGGATCATTTACGGCGGTAAGTAAGGTAGCTGAATTGATACGCATTTTGTTCGTCGGTGACGCCACGTTCAGTTTCCACAACCTCCCACTGGTCAGAAGCAATCGCAGGGAAATAGGCATCTCCCTCAAAAATATCATGCAATTGCGTAACAAGAATTTCATCTGCAAGTGGCATACTCAATGTGTAAATTTCTGCCCCTCCTACAATAAAGATGTCATCTCGAGTGATGGATTTTGCTTTCAAAATCGCTTCTTCTACGGAATGGGCTAAGATAACACCCTCGATTTGTAAATCTTTCTGCCGACTTATCACAATGGTGGTTCGGTTAGGGAGTGGTCTGCCAATGGATTCAAAAGTCTTGCGACCCATGATGATGACATGGCCGGTGGTCAAGGCTTTGAAGCGCTTTAAGTCGGCCGGTAAATGCCAAATCAACGCATTGTTTTTTCCAATTACTCGATTTTCATCGAAGGCGACCAAAATTTTTAGCACGATTTTAGGTTTTAATTGTCAAAAATAAGGGATTTTTTCTCGGATAGCAGGCTGTTAATTTTATTTTCAAAAACACTTCCCTTTTCGGGGGTAAAGCCCTAATTTTGTACAATTTTTGAGCCTAGTCCTTTGGTGCTCAAAAATTAGTATTCAATACCTTTAAAATTAACACATCCTGTGCCTAAAGATTCGTCGATTAAATCTGTCCTTATTATTGGTTCTGGTCCTATTGTGATTGGTCAAGCCTGTGAATTTGATTATTCTGGTTCTCAAGCTGCTCGTTCCTTACGGGAAGAGGGCATTGAAGTAATCTTGATTAATTCAAATCCAGCTACGATCATGACTGATCCGATGAATGCGGATCATGTGTATTTGAAACCACTGGAAAAGGCTTCGATTATTCATATTTTGGAGAATCATCAGATTGTTGCGGTTTTGCCTACCATGGGTGGACAAACTGCCTTGAACTTGGCCATTGATTGTGATGCAGCGGGGATTTGGGAAAAATATGGTGTGCGGATAATTGGTGTAGATATTAAGGCCATCGAAACAACAGAAGATCGGGAGAAATTCCGGTTAAAGATGATTGAAATTGGCGTGGGTGTTTGTAAAGGTCGTACCGCACGATCGTTTCTGGAAGGGAAGGAAATTGCTCAGGAAACTGGTTTCCCGTTAGTAATTCGTCCATCCTTTACCTTAGGCGGAACGGGTGGTGGTTTTGTGCATGATCCGAAAGATTTTGATGCAGCTTTGAATAAGGGTTTGCACGCTTCACCTACCCATGAGGTATTGGTGGAACAATCGATTATGGGTTGGCAAGAATATGAATTAGAGCTTTTGCGCGATAATTTAGGGAACGTCATTATTATCTGTTCGATTGAAAACTTTGATCCGATGGGTATTCACACGGGGGATTCGATTACGGTCGCTCCTGCCATGACGCTTCCAGATACTATTTATCAGCGTATGCGTGATATGGCCATCAAGATGATGAATGCGATTGGCCAATTTGCTGGTGGGTGTAACGTGCAGTTCTCATTGAATCCTGAAACAGATGAAATTATAGCGATTGAGATTAACCCACGGGTATCTCGCTCGTCTGCTTTAGCATCCAAAGCTACCGGATATCCGATTGCTAAAATCGCTGCCAAAATGGCGATTGGCTACAATTTAGATGAATTAACCAATGCGATCACAGGAACAACGTCGGCTTATTTTGAGCCAGCATTAGATTACGTTATTGTGAAAGTGCCTCGTTGGAACTTTGATAAATTTAAAGGTGCAGATCGTACCTTGGGACTTCAGATGAAGTCAGTGGGCGAAACCATGGGTATCGGTCGGAACTTCCAGGAAGCACTTCAAAAAGCATGCCAATCATTAGAGATTAAGCGGAATGGAATGGGGGCTGATGGTAAGGAGTTGCGCGATCAGGATGCGATTATGTACTCGTTGGCTAATCCATCATGGAATCGCCTTTTTCATATTTACGATGCGTTTAAAATGGGGATTTCGTTTAAGACGATCCAACAATTAACGAAGATCAACAAATGGTTCTTGAACCAAATTGAGGACTTAGTTCGCGTAGAACGTGAAGTGGAGAAATACACAGTTGCTTCGATTCCAAAAGAATTACTCGAAGAGGCTAAACATAAAGGATTTGCAGATCGCCAAATAGCACATACATTACGTTGCCTAGAATCTGAGGTGTACGACAAGCGAAATGCGATGGGTATCAAGCGTGTATACAAATGCGTAGATACCTGTGCTGCGGAATTTGAGGCAAAGACACCTTATTATTATTCAACTTTTGGTCAAGAAGGGGCATCTGCCGTGGTAGATAATGAATCTATCGTTTCAGCGAAGAAAAAGGTAGTTGTCTTAGGTTCAGGCCCGAACCGAATTGGTCAGGGAATTGAATTTGATTATTCGTGTGTGCATGGGGTTTTAGCAGCGAAAGAGGCTGGTTATGAGACCATTATGATTAACTCGAATCCAGAGACGGTGTCCACCGACTTTGATATTGCAGATAAATTATATTTTGAGCCGGTATTCTGGGAGCATGTATATGACATCATTCAGCATGAAAAACCGGAAGGTGTTATTGTGCAATTAGGAGGTCAAACAGCCTTGAAACTGGCAGAGAAATTATCCAAATACGGCATTAAAATTCTGGGTACTTCCTTTGAGGCATTGGATTTAGCCGAGGACCGTGGGGCCTTCTCAAGTTTATTGAAAGACCTGGGAATTCCGTATCCGAAATTTGGTGTTTGTGAAGATGCAGATAATGCTGTGGCGCTAGGACGTGAATTAGGATATCCCTTATTAGTTCGCCCTTCATATGTATTAGGCGGGCAGTCGATGAAAATTGTGATCAATGAGCAGGAATTAGAGCAACATGTTGTGGACATTTTGCGTGATATTCCTGGAAATAAAATCTTATTGGATCACTTCTTGGAAAACGCGATAGAGGCGGAGGCAGATGCAATTTGTGACGGAGAAGATGTATACATTATCGGTTTGATGGAGCATATTGAGCCAGCGGGTATCCACTCGGGGGATTCGCATTCGGTTTTACCTCCATTTGATTTATCGGATAATGTCATCAAACAAATCGAAGATCACACGCGTAAAATCGCGGTTGCTTTGAAGACCAAGGGTTTATTGAATATTCAGTTTGCCGTAAAAGATGAGGTTGTGTACATCATCGAAGCGAATCCGCGTGCATCTAGAACGGTTCCATTCATTTGCAAGGCATACCAAGAACCGTACGTGAATTATGCGACCAAAGTGATGTTGGGAGATAAAAAAGTAAAGGATTTCAATTTCAAGCCAGTGAAAAAAGGCTTCGCCATTAAGATTCCTGTGTTTTCTTTCAGTAAATTTCCGAACGTAAACATGGAGTTGGGTCCTGAAATGAAATCAACGGGTGAGGCTATTTACTTCATCGATGACTTGAAAGATGATTTCTTCCGCAAAGTATATGGAGAAAGAAATTTATACTTAAGTAGATAATATGTTAAAACTTATTGCGCTTATTTTAGTTTTTATCTACGTGGTAATACCTTTGCTTCGTTTTTTGATGAAGGCATTTGTCATCACGCAGGTGCACAAGAAGATGTCAGAGCAAGATATACGCTCAAAGCAAGCAGCTTCTAAAGCGCGAAAAGAAGGCACAATTGATGTGGATTATGTTCCACCTAAGTCGAAAGCTAAGTCTGATGAAGTGGGAGGTGATTATGTCCCATATGAAGAAATAAAAGATTAATATGTTTAAGCGCATTTTGCTTTATTTCATGCTTTTTACCTGTCTTTTAACAAAAGATGGAATTTCCTATGCATTTGATTTATTGAAGGAAACAGCAGAGATAACAATGCTCATGGATGTCGAATGGGAAGATGCGAAGGAGGAAGAGGGAGCGCCAGAAGATTGGTGGCATCATAGCGTCCTTGATAATTTAGCTTTATACGTACAAATACCTAACCTGAAAAAGACTTCTTTCCCGGAGCGGAATGAGTCTGAATTGAATGTGCTCCTCGAGCAAGTGAGTCCCCCACCCCGCATGGCATAATTCGCCAGCCTTATTGAAACAAAATCATTAAATCTTCTTGTAAGCTATGCCTGAGATGGCATAGTTGTTTATTCGTTATGAAAACTTTCGCATTAGCGTCTGTGTTTATGTGCGTGTTTTTTGTAGGCTTTAGCCAAGATAAAAACTACAAAAATCAGATAAACCCGACCTTAACAGAAAAAATTAATTTGCAACGTACTGTTGAAGAAAAAGAAATTCAACCTTCGACGCAAACACCTAAATATCAGCCTAAAACATCCAATGTGGAATGGGTAGATACGGTGAAAAAGAAAAATCAACCCCCTTCCTACAAGCAACATGGAGGAAGGCCTAACTAAGTAGAAATGAAAAAATATGTAATCGGATTACTACTTTTAAGCGCTTGCACAGCTAAAAAAGAAGAGACAGTTGACGTGCAGACGCTCGAAGTATCTACTCCTATTTCTATCGACACAACGATCCAGCAGGAGTTTGTTGCCGATATTCATGCGATTCAAAATGTAGAGATTCGCGCGCGGGTCAAAGGCTATTTGGATCGCATACTGGTCGATGAAGGAAAGCAAGTACGAAAAGGACAGATTATGTTTACCATCAATAGCCAGGAATATGTGGCTGATTTAGCGCGCGCCAAAGCCGTTTTAAGTCAGGCTTCAGCCGAGTTAAAAGCGGAAGAATTGACCTTAGTAAATACGCGTTTGCTTGTAGATAAAAACGTCATTTCGAAAAACCAATTGGCCATTTCTCTAGCCAAAGTCGATGGTTTAAAAGCGAAACGTGAGGAGGCAATGGCACATGTACGTGCCGCGGAATTGAAAGTAGAGCATTCAAACATACGTGCGCCTTTTGATGGAATTGTAGATCGTTTACCTTTCAAAAGAGGGAGTTTGGTGGATGAGGGGACGTTGCTGACGACCTTGTCCGACAACCAAAATGTATTTGCCTATTTCAATGTATCCGAAAAGGAATACTTAGCATTTAGTGATCAGGGTGGAGTGAATAAATCAGCAACAGTTAATCTTATTTTGGCAAATGGGGAAGCATATCCCCAAAAGGGTTTAGTGGAAACCATCGAGGGGGAGTTTGATAAGAACACGGGAAATATTGCCTTCCGTGCACGCTTTACAAATCCGAATAAACTTTTGCGTCATGGTGCCTCTGGAAAGGTACAATTACCTAAGAAGGTTTCTGGCTACTGGGCTATCCCACAAAAATCAGTCTTCGAAATTCAAGAGAAAAGTTATGTGTTTGTGAAGGATGCCAGTGGCGCTGTTAAAATGAAAAGCATCATCCCAGATTTGCGTATTCCGCATTTTTATTTGGTGAAGACAGGATTCTCAGCTAAGGATACTGTCTTAATTGAGGGGATTCAGCTCGTGAAACAAGGTCAAATAATTAAGTCGACCTTCAAGCCGATGCGTGAATTATTAACGGAATATAAAGCACTTTAAGATGATCCAACAGTTCATTACCCGACCGGTATTGTCGATCGTTGTATCGATTTTTATCGTGATTTTAGGGGTAATTGCCATGAAGCAATTGCCCATTACCCAATTTCCTGATATTGTTCCACCGGCGGTAACCGTGACCACCAAGTACACGGGAGCGAATGCGGAGGTTTGTGCCAAAGCCGTTGTTACGCCTCTCGAGCGCGCTATCAATGGCGTGGCCGGAATGACCTACATGACGTCCGTTTCCGGAAACGATGGAACTAGTATTATTCAGGTCTATTTCCAAGTAGGGACAGATCCTGACGTAGCAGCCGTTAACGTACAAACACGTGTACAAACCGTACTCGATGAATTACCGGAAGAGGTTATCAAGGCAGGGGTTATTACCGAGAAAGAAGTAAACAGTATGTTGCTGTATGTGAACCTCTTGAGTGAGGATAAAGACATCGACGAGAAGTTTATATTCAATTTTGCGGACATAAACGTACTTCCGGAATTGAAGCGAATTGATGGGGTAGGTTTTGCTGACATTATGGGACAGCGTGAATATGCCATGCGTATTTGGTTGCATCCGGATCGTTTGTTCGCCTATAAATTATCTGCGGAAGATGTTATTCAGGCTTTGCGGAATCAAAACGTGGAAGCCGCTCCGGGTAAAATCGGAGAGAGTTCAGGTAAACACCCACAAGCCTTGCAATATGTCATGCGCTATACCGGGAAGTTTACGCAAGTGGCTCAATATGAAAATTTAGTGATTAAGGCGACCGAAACAGGCCAGATATTACGCTTGAAGGATTTAGCCGATGTGGAATTTGGTTCATTGGATTATGATGTACTTTCGAAGGAAAATGGCCGTCCATCCGCTGCGATTTTGTTAAAGCAGCGACCTGGTTCTAATGCTGCGGAGGTTATTGCCAATGTGAAGAAACGCCTTGGGGAATTGAAGACGACAACCTTTCCTCCGGGCATGGGTTTTACGATTTCCTATGACGTTTCCCGCTTTTTAGATGCGTCCATCCAGGAAGTAATCAAGACGTTATTGGAAGCATTTATACTCGTTGCTTTGGTGGTGTTTATCTTCTTGCAGGATTGGCGAGCGACATTAGTTCCGATTATCGCGGTACCCGTTTCGCTGGTAGGAACGTTTACGTTTATGCTAGCTTTCGGGTTTTCGATCAACTTATTAACCCTATTTTCGTTGGTATTGGCTATCGGTATTGTGGTGGATAATGCGATTGTCGTCGTGGAGGCTGTCCATGCCAAAATGGAAGAAAAAGACATGCCTGTTTTGGCCGCCACGCAAGAGGCGATGCACGAAATTTCTGGGGCAATTCTTGCGATTACCTTGGTGATGGGAGCCGTATTTGTTCCTGTCGCGTTTTTATCGGGGCCAATCGGTGTATTCTTCCGACAGTTCTCCGTGACCATGGCGATATCCATTGCCTTGTCGGGCTTGACTGCTTTGACCTTAACGCCAGCACTCTGTGTATTGCTTTTGAAAAAGCCAGAACATAATCAGACTACCTGGTTAGGCAAATTCTTCCACGCTTTCAATCACCGCTATGATCAAATCGCACAAAAATATTTGGTATGGGTAGGGGCTTTGATTAGCAAACGCTTGTTGATGTGGATGATTTTGTTGGGTTCTGTTGTTGGAACGGTGGTGTTGTCAGGCATTGTACCTAGTGGATTTATCCCATCCGAAGATCAGGGAACCTTATATGTGAATGCGACGACCCCCGCTGGTGCGACATTGGAACGGACCGAAAGTGTTATGGACCAAGTTTATAAATCAATCAAAGGGGTGGACGCAATCGAGTCATTCTCAACGTTGGCCGGATTTAGTTTGTTGACCGATGGTTCTGGAGCTTCGTACGGTACCGGAATTATCACCTTGAAACCTTGGGAAGAACGTAAAGAGACCGTAGACGAATTAACGGAAATCATTCGGTCAAAGACGAATGGAATCAAGGATGCGAGTATTCAATTTTTCCCACCGCCGGCCGTTCCGG